>PPYF01653840.1_pt1 | contig 84618 bp, 101 predicted proteins | sample 1559871 | NCBI WGS metagenome assembly PPYF01 (sample SAMN08240021, study PRJNA423297) | Human gut metagenome, whole genome shotgun sequencing project.
GTTCTGTATTATGCAATATCTTATTTACATACTCCTCCTGCTCCAATGACAGCCCCTGAGTTCCCTGTAAAAGCATTGCATATCCACTGATTGCATTGATTGGTGTTTTAAATTCATGAGATACATTTGATACAAAATCACTCTGCAACGTTTCTGTTGCTGCCAGTTCCTCTACCATCAGATTAAAATTATGATATAGTTTTTGTACTTCATTCAATTTACTGTCCGATTCTATTCTGACTGTAAAATTCCTTTGCGCAACCTGGTTCATTGCTCTTTGCAGCTTATTGATCGGAATCGAAATTTTTTTCGTAAAAAAAACAGTAACAACAATACCTAACATGATGCAAATTGTCACACTATATACAGCTTCCGGTAATCTGATTGTAAGATGAAAGAAATGATATAGCAATGCTGACACACACGTTGAGATAATTGAAACTGACACGAAAACCAGTACATTTACCCAAAAGAAATAAAAATCCAGTCCGTAATTCCATTTTCCCTTCCATATATCTTTCATTGCCTTACCACCTTGTATCCAACTCCTCGAATCGTGACAATCTGAAAATCTTCACTTCCTTTAAAACGTTCCCGAAGCCTTCCTATATGAACATCTACTGTATGCGTGTCTGTATCTGTCTCGTATCCCCAGATATCATCCATCAGCTGCTGTCTTGTAAAAGTCCTTCCGGGAAAAGACATCATCTTGTATAAAAGCATGAATTCCTTCTGGGGAAGTATATAAGACTCACCATTTGTCACCACGGTCAGGGAATCCACAAATAGTTCTGTATTTCCAACAACCTGTCTCCGATCATGAATCATCTGTGTCCGGCGTAAAATTGCACCTACTCTAAGTACCATCTCATTGACATTTACCGGTTTAACCATATAATCATCAATTCCAGAAAGAAATCCCATACGCATATCTTCAAATGCATCTTTGGCAGTGATCATCAACACCGGAATCTGGATATTCGCCGCTCGCAAAGAGCGGACTAATTCATATCCATCCATTACCGGCATCATAATATCAGAAATAATGATGTCTGCATATTCCTGCTCCAATGCCAGTAATGCCGCCTGTCCATTTTCCACGCCACGCACATAGTACCCATTTTGTATTAAAACATGACGAAAAAGCTGAAGTAGTTCCCGATCATCTTCTGCAATTAAAACATTAAACATATTATCTCTCTTTATCCTCTTCCTGTTTTAAAAATTCTCTTGCATCTTCAATTAAGTCATCTTCGAGTCCCAGCCTTTTCGAAATGGCAAAGGCATTACTTGCTCCTACTGCTCCAATCATCAAACGATAGGTAGGACTCAATGTTTCCACATCAAACTCGCAGCAGGCATTCTGCACCCCCTCTGTTGTCAATGCAAATGTTTTGATTTGTGCATAATGAGTCGTTGCCAGTGTCCGTATTTCTTTCTGATGGAATCTGGATAAGATTGCTACTGCCAGCGCTGCCCCCTCTGCCGGATCTGTTCCTGAACCCAGTTCATCAATCAACACCAGAGAGTCCTGATCCGCTGCAGCTAAAATTCTTATAATATTTGTCATGTGTGCAGAAAATGTACTGAGACTCTGTGCAATGCTCTGTTCATCTCCAATATCTGCAAAGACTTCTTTAAATACTGACAGTTCTGACCCCTCTGCCGCCGGGATATGCAGTCCGGATTGCCCCATAAGTGTCATAAGTCCTACTGTTTTCATTGTCAGGGTTTTACCCCCAGTATTCGGTCCCGTAATCACAAGCAGATTATAGTCCCTGCCAAGTTCTACTGTAGTAGGAACAACCTTGTCCGGATCCAGAAGCGGATGCCGCCCTTCTTTAATGCTGATAACTTTCTTCTTATTTAACACCGGCGCCGTTCCACTATACATCTCTGAAAGATATGCTTTTGCAAAAATAAAATCAAGAGTCTTCATAATTTCATAATTTTTCTTTATATATTTCAGTTGTGTTTTTACCAGATCACTGAGTTCCCCCAAAATTACAGCAATTTCAATCTTTTCCTGATACTGATAATCCTGCAGTTCACTGCTGGATGCCGCTACGCTCTTTGGTTCAATAAAAACAGTTCCTCCTGTGCCAGACTGCCCTTGTACTACACCTGGAATTTTATTTCTGCAGGCATATTTCACTGCAAGGCAATACGCACCATTACGCTGGCTGATAAACGTATCGGAAAGAAAACCTCGATATTTTCCACTAATAAAGGTACGCAGCTGATTCTGAATCTTATCCTCTGTAGTTTTTATTTTCTTACGTATTTTTTCCAATCCAACACTTGCAGTATCAAATAAATCTGTTTCCGTATGAATACACCTTCTAATCTCCTGATTAATCTTTAACAGCGGAGATAATTGATTGAATCTCCCATCCAAAAGGTCTTTTTCTTCTTCGGGTATTTCTCGACAACCATATTCCTTTGCTTTACTGACAGTATCTAACAAATCACAAATTCGCAGAAGATCAGTTGCTGTCAGAGAATTTCCGTTTTCCAGGCTCTCTAGTATCCGGGTCATATCTATAACCCGGTGGAAAGAAATCTGATGTTTGTAACGGATTCTTTCTCGTGCCGCTGATGTCTCATCCTGCATACGCTGGATTGTTTCTATTTCCGTTTCCGGCATTAAATTCTGACATAAAGTTCTACCTGGCTGTGATGTAGCGCAATTCTCCAACATATCTCTGATTTTCTGGAACTCCAGTATTTCAAATATTTTTTTATTCATCCTGAAACCCTCGCTTTTATTCTTATTTCATATCGCTTCAACTTCATTATTTGTTCGCATATACAGACTTTACGGCAAACATCCGAACTCGGATGTTTGTCGTAAAGTATAGTCCGAACTCGGATGTTTGTCAATATGCTGTTAACTTCCAGTTTGATATTTACCTTAGCTTTAATTATTATCTATTGACAAGTGTCCGATTTAGGACTAAACTAATGACAATCCCAAATCGGACACTTATATATCAGGAGGTGCTGCATGAACAGAAACATGAAGGAACAGCTTGAAATGATAATTCAACAATTAAAAGAATTGGATGGTGTTTATCACAGAGCCGTAAGTCATACGGGAATTTCAGAGAATGAGTTTTGGATTTGGTACACCCTCATTGCTTTAGAAGGCGAATATTCACAGCAGGATATTTGTACTCTCTGGTCGCTATCAAAACAGACGGTTAATACCATAGTTTCTAATATGGTGCAAAAAAATTTAGCTACCCTTGAAGTAGTTCCCGGCACAAGAAATCGAAAAAATATCCGTCTGACAGAAAGTGGAAAACAATATGGTGAAAAAATGATTATGCCAGTTTATGACGCAGAACGGCGAGCAATCGTCCGATTAAGCCCAGAGGAACTTGATGCCTGTATCGTATCACTTGGAAAATTCATATCAATCTTAAAGGAAGAAATAGATGATGGAGAAGCCTAACAATACTACTGAAAACAAAATCTTTACCATACCAAATGCCCTCTCTTTTTTTCGTATTTGCTTGATACCGCTGATTATATGGCTGTATGTTGTGAAAATTCAACCCTTTTGGGCAGGCTATATTCTGATTTTATCGGGTATTACCGATATTGTAGACGGTTTTATAGCCAGACATTTTCACATGATTAGCAATCTGGGAAAAGTCCTTGACCCGATTGCGGATAAACTGACACAAGCTGCTGTGCTGATTTGTCTGATTGTTCGTTTTCCGTTCATGCTATTTCCCTTTATTTTGCTAATTGCAAAGGAAACTTTTATGGGGATAACAGGCTTTCTTGTGATACATAAAACAGGCATTGTTCTTGGAGCAAACTGGCATGGAAAAGTTGCTACGGCACTTTTGTACCTAACAATGATTATTCATATTTTTGGGCTGGAAATTACAGATGTATGTTCTGTATTATTAATTTCTGCTTGTTCAATTATGATTACAGTCTCTTTTGCACTTTACGGGATGAAGAATATTAAAATTCTTCACAATGTAAAAATTAACAAGGTTAATCTGTCCGATACAGAAAAGAGGTGATAAGCAGGTGGCTGAAATTACATTCCCCCAATTATTTTGGCTATTTATGTTCGGAAATGTTTTAGGTGTTATCGTTGAAGGCGTTTGGTACAAGCTGCGGCATGGAAAATGGGAAACCCATACCGTAGCAATGTGGGGACCTTTTAATATCGTTTATGGTATTGGTGTTCCAGTATTTTATATAGGGAGTATTTTATTTGGGGTGTTTCAATGGCTTTCAAAATTTGTAATATTTGCTTTGCTTGGCTCATTTGTCGAATATATTTGTGGGATAGTCATTCGTATTGGTTTACGGATGAAGGCGTGGGATTATAGTAAGCATCTTTTGAACATTCAGGGAATCATTAGCTTGCAGATGGTACTTTTATGGGGCATTGTAGGCTCCTTCTTTCATCTTCTGCTGTTTGAACCATTGAAAAAACTGCTTTTTCTTATGAAAGGAGTATTATTTGATTTGGTATGCGCGGGATTGACAGCATTTATGGCGGTCAATTTATCACTTACAGCAGTCTGTATCATTCGGTGGGCGAACAGACATAAAGGAAAACTTCCTGCAAACCGTCTGACAAAATGGATTGACCGAACGTATCCCGACAGCAAAATGCAAAAGAAGTTTTTTTATTGGAGTTTTATTGATGATGATATAGCAGTTCATAGGTAATAGAAAAGCAGACAGAGGGTAACAGAAAGGATGTGTACTTATGGATAAAAAAATGAAACAAAATTTATTACTTATCATTACGGGCATTAGTCTATTTGCAGCACTGTTTCATTTGTCAGCAGTTTTGGGATTTTTAAGGGAAGTATTTCAGCTCATCCTTCCAATCCTTGCAGGAGCAATCTTAGCAATATTTATCAATGTACCTGTGAACGGAATAGAGAACTGGATGCTCTGCCGATTTAAGAAAGCAAAAAAACAACCGTCTGGCAAAGCGATTCATATTATGAGCTTCCTGTGTGCTTTAATTGGTATTCTTTTTGCATTTGTACTTGTTTTGACTTTGCTGATCCCTGAACTTGTTCGTTCTACGAAAAGTCTATATGTGCAAGTGCAGTCCCATGTTCCGATGTGGATAGAATATTTGAATCACTATGCCGGGGACACTGCATGGCTGGAAGAAGCATTGGCCGGAATTGATTTGGAAAATATGATGCAAAGTTTGTCTGCAGGAATAGATACAATGCTGGCAAATGTAGCAGGCGCATTATCTTCTACGGTTAGTGTAGTTACGACTGCTGCTTTTGCGCTGATTATTTCCGTATATATCATTTTAGGTAAGGAACGTCTGTGCAGACATACAAAAAAGCTGGTATGTGCTTATTTAAAACCGAACTGGGCTGAAAATATTCTTCGATTCTGTCGTCTGTTTACGCAGGCGTTTACAAAGTTTTTATCAGGACAATGTACCGAAGCACTGATACTTGGAATACTGATGTTTCTTGCTTTTACCATTTTCAAACTGCCCTATGGCAGCCTTGTAGGTGCTTTGACGGCGATTTGTGCCATTATTCCGTATGTGGGAGCATTTATCTCCTGTGCAGTCAGTGTATTCCTTTCATTGGTGATTGCTCCGACTATGGCTATCCGTTGCCTGATTATATATCTTGTAGTTCAGTTTTTGGAAAACCAATTTATTTATCCCCGCGTGGTGGGAAGCTCTGTTGGGCTGCCCCCTTTGTATACATTGATTGCAGCTATGATTGGAGGAAAACTCTTTGGCATACTTGGTATCATTTTCTTTATTCCGCTTACTGCCGTGATAATTGAACTCATCAAAGAGGATGCGGAAAACAAACTGAAAAAGCGAAAGGTTATGGCAGTTTAATATTGTAAATGAATCTAACTCCTATAAACATTTATCTAGTAGAAAGCGAGGACAGATGACTATGAAAAAAAGCATGAAGTATTTTTTGATGGGAGCCGGAACTGTGATTGCCGGATTGGTTGCCTACGCATTTTTCCATGAACCTACGAATAAATGTGTAGCAGAACCTGTCAAAAAGAGTGATGTAACAGGTGCAGATCATGCTGCCAGACGTACCGTTACTTTTAACAAAGAATTTCTGGAACGCAGGAAGGTACTGGCAAGAAAACGAGCCGCAGAAAGAGCCGCATCAACTGTAGCCGCTGTATCTGCGGTAGAGCCTGATAAAACAGCTGGAGATATAGACTCTGCTAAAGAGAATTCGTTGAGAAGTAAGGAAATTGAGGAAGCAACGCAGAGGGATAATATCCTCTTAATAGAAACCAAATCGATAGAAGAAGGTAAAAATGACAATAGTAAACACGAATAATTATTTATTATCTGAAAAAATGACAGATAATAAAATCAACATTCTGGTTACCTTTGATAAAAATTATATCAGTCCATTTCGGTAATGATTAAATCACTGGTAATCAGTAATCCTACGGAAATATTTCATATTTGGCTTTTGCATAGTGCAATCCCCCAAGAAGATTTATTTGCCTTGACAGAGTACTGCAGCAACCAGAAGATAACCCTGACAGCCATAGAGATTGACAGGGAACTGTTTAAAAATGCTCCGGTTTCCAAGCAATATCCGCAAGAGATGTATTACCGCATGATGGCACCTCTTATGCTCCCAAATGAATTGACGCGTGTGTTGTATCTTGATCCTGATATACTGGTTATCAATTCAGTACGTCCATTATGAGAAATGCAGTTGGGAAATTATTCCTTTGCTGCAGCTTCCCATAGCAGTATCTTTGAAATTATAAAAGATGTGAATAAGGTACGATTAGGAATGGAGCATGATTATTTTAACACCGGTGTCCTGCTTATGGATTTGGAAAAATCCAGAAAACTTATGAAATCGGAAGATATTTTTAATTGCGTAAGGGAACAGTCGGAAATGTTGCTTTTACCAGACCAAGGTATATTTAATTTTTTGTATGGCACAGACATATTGCAGGTAAATGATGCTGTTTGGAACTATGATGCACGATACTTTTCTGCCTACTTAGTGAAAAGCGAAGGACAGTGTGATATGGATTGGGTCATGCAGAATACGGTTTTCTTACACTTTTGTGGAAAGCAAAAGCCATGGAAAAATAAATACGTCAGTCACTTTTCCACCTTATATAAACATTATATGAATTTGACAAATAGATAGAAAAATGAATTTATCGCAAAAGCTCCACATTAACCACTGGCAAAAAAGATGTCTGTGAGTACCGTTGACGTGTCCCTTTAATCTACACTTTGACACATGACTCGTTACCCACATAAATACTCATGTGCCATAAAGTAAAACATAAGAATTGATAGACACCAGCCCACTATTCCATAGCAAACACGAGGTGGAATGTAATGAAAATCAAAGCAAAGGAATTGCGTACACAATTAAAAATGACTCAGTAGCAATTAGCCGATTTAGTTCACGTTTCGTCACGCACGATTATATCAATCGAAAAAGAACATATAGTCCGTCGTTTATGCTTGCATATCGTATGGCAGAGGTTTTCGGAGTAAGTGTCGAAGTATTGTGCTGCTTAAAAGAAAACAAAGAACTGGAGGATAAAGAATATGAAAATCTATAACAAAAGGTCTTTTGCTGGAGGCGTTTTTATGATTGCAATAGGCACTTTGAATTTAATAATGGATTTGATAAATCGTACTTTTGAGATAAAAGGTATTATTTTGATTATTGCTCTTTATTTTCTGGGTGGTGGAATAATTATTCGTAGCTTGTCCCGCAAATACACCCAAGAAGAAAAATTAGATGAAATGGACGAGCGTAACCAACTGATTAAATTGAAATCTAAAAGTAAGGCATTTAGACTTACGCAAACAATTTCTTTTTTGTTAATGTTGGCATTGTTGGTCATGGGGAAAATCTCTGGCTATGATGGGTTTATTTCAATGGGCGTAGGAATCGCATTTGCTTTTTCGATTTCAATGTTTACGGAAATCTTCTCTTTCATGTACTATGACCATAAAAATTAGGAGAAATTGCGATATGAAACAACCGCCAAGACAAAAACCTTGTAAAGATGAAAGAGATGAACAAATTGATGTGCAATCCAAAAGCTATGCGTTAGAATATGTTATTGCAGCAACGCAAATCCTAACTATAATTTGCTTAGTTAAAGGTAATTCCGCATGGAAAGGCAGTCTCTCTTTATTATTTTTGGGAGCAGCATTTGGGTTGTTCTATAAATACCAACAATACACAGAAAAGCCATATCGCCAAGTTGGTGTAGTTCTTTTGCTTATCGGAATTGTTCTAATGATTTGGTTTGGAATCACAGGATAAATAGCAAACCCAACCGGAGCAGTCAACGGTCAAGATGAACGGACTGTAAGGGCGAAACTACTTGCAGGTGGGATTTTATACCGAAATGTTGTTCTCTCAAAAGGGCGTGTGTTTTATCGCTGTCAATGACAATGTGGACAGCGAGGACGACAGCATGGATAATGATTTTCCCCCGCTGCAGAACTTATTCAACGAATGGCTGGTTCGTGATACCAGCAAGAACATCAAGGCAGAAAAGAGGGCGAAAGGTATGGACGGGAAACATGGCGAGGAGGGAACACGCAGACAGGACATTGAGATTTATTATAGCTTTGTCGGCGAGAATTGACCTGCCCGAAGCCTAAACGCCACCCTATCCGGCGTAATCGCGATACGTTGGATAGGAACGGTAAAATTTTTTTGCACTTCTATTACTTCTTTATCGCACATTAGCAAATGGAGAATAGTCCAAAATACCCCCCCCCCATACCATCATTCAAATAGAGAAACTTTCTCTCTTTAATCGAATCAAATCCTTCAAAAAGCTTTTTCATAACATTCTCACTAATAAAACTCATCCTACCTCTTATTCTACATTAAATTCCCTTTTTAAGAGAAAGATGTATTGTTCCATCATGTCGATACATACCTGTACCTGCCTGATATCTGTCTGCTCTAACACTCTCTCTTCTGCATCAAAAATCCATTTAACATGATTTGTTCCATATTCCAATCCTTCTTCTGTTAAGCAAATAATTTTTCTATTACGTGTTCCTGAAACATGTTTTAAGTAAACAAATCCCTTTTTAATCAAACCTGAGATAATCGAATTAACCGTTTGTTTCGGCAATGACAATAACTCACTTAAATCCTGTTGTGAATATTCCTCCTTTGGACGGAGAAGAACGGACCATATACAGACCTCCCCATCCGATATCCCTGATCTATTTGCCGCAATATGATAAAGAGAATTCAACTCCTTGATTTTATTATTGATTATATCAATCTGATTTTTGATTTTATCTTCCATAAAGGCATCCTCCACGCCAAACATCCAAGTTCGGATATTTGATATTTAATATAATCTGCGTTTGAATATCTGTCAAGAAAATATACAATTCCTTTTCGTTTTTTTCTTTCTACTGTTAATTTTTCTTTCAGGTAATATCTTTCCTGCACGCAATTTGCTTCGAATAAAAATTCTATATTCTTTTACTTTTGTCATAACTATATTGTTCGTATTTTTTAGGAACTTTTAGTACGTTCCCATTTCCACACCCGAACTGTACAATGGTGTTGGAGGTGAACTGCCAGTGGAAAAACTTGATTTATCTTACATGGGGCCGATGTTCAAACAGATCCGCCTTGCTAAAAAAGTGACACAGGACGAGCTTGCTGAACGGGTCGGTATCACTTCCCGCTTCCTGCAAGCAATTGAAGGCAATGAGAGAGGCGTCAGCTTAGATACCTTTATCCAGCTCATCCGAGCATTGGGCATTTCAGCAGACACTGTCGTTTATCCGGAGAAAGAGACAGACGATGGGGAAACGGAACAGCTGATCCGCTGTATCCGGCTCTTAAACAGCAGAGACAGAAAGGTGTTGCTGGCCAGCGCCAGACAAATGTTAGTAAACGAGTAACGGGAGCCGCCCTTTTTAAGAGGGTGGTTCCTTTTTCTTTTTCTGCAGTTAAAGATTCCTTCAAGTGATACCTTCCCTGCATACGACATCATGGCATATGCCATACGCCACCAGGAGGACAGACTTTCCCCCTAGCGGCATTTTTTCTTTTATGGCGGTACCTTCAGGGTATAAAGCAGACTGCTCCTGCCACCGTTCTCTCTCCAGCGCTGCTCCTTCACCAGCAGCCCTGCCTGTTCCAGGTCAGCAATGGCACGCTCCACTGTCCTGCGGGAGAGCTGCAGCTCTCTGGCAATGGTTCCAATGGCGGGATAGCACTGATTGTCACGGTTGCACCGATCTTTCAGGTACATATACACAGTCTTTGCCCGGTGCGGTAAGTCCTTGGCATAAATCATCGCAAAGTATCCGATTGCACACACCTCCTGCCTAATCAGTCCTCAGAGGAGGGCGGCGCGGACGATTCCGTTCTATTACCTGCTCCGAAGCAGGGGACTGGATATGTCCGGTGGAACTACTGCGGCCGGCTGGAGGAAGCGGCGCCTCGTCTGTCTCATCCGTATCAAAATCATCCCTTCTCCGCAGAATCTCCTGCTCCAGTTCAAACCGGTCTGCATAGGTCACCGGTCTGGCTGCCTGCTCTGCCACTTCATAGGCTTCCCCAAACCGGATTCCCCACTTTAGAAACAGAGGCAGTCTTGTCTGCATCGGGCAACAGCCTGTTTTCGCAAGGATAAACTGTCCCTTCGGCAGCGTTTTCAGTTCATCCGGAGACATGAGCGGGCGGCTGATCATCTGCAGGCTCTGGCTGGGATCATTCTTCCCTCTGCTGATGGAACCGGACAATACGGTTCGATTTCCCAGTGCCTTTGACAGAATCTCCGCGCTTTCTGAGTTGGGTGCAAAGCCGCCGAACAAAATGTATAGCGATAGGTAACCATTTGATATTATCTCCAGGTTTTCCCCCGCTTCGCACCGTACGCGAGACTTTCACCTCATACGGCGCTCCATCGTCATTTTCACAACACGCAACGTATCTAAATCAAATTTCAATCATCTTAAGAAGCTTTCGATTGGCTCAAGGTTGAGCCTTGCCCGATATCTGTTTATCTTATCTCTGGCGTAATAATCAGGCTGTACTCTTGCTACGTACTCCCGAACTGTATTTCCCTTTATTGCATGGATTAATTCATGTACATCCTTATCCATAATTACAAGGTTTTGATATGCGTCCGTCCCTTTTTTAGATAAGGGGTTGATATGATGACATACAATTCTTTCAGGCGTAAGCGGTTTTCCCGTCACATAACATTTTCCCTGGTTGGCACAATATAATGCTAAACGGTTATCATTATACTCAATGCTTCTGTTTATGATTGGATTCCGCATCAGGTAATGCAGCGTTTTCATATTTACCGTTTCCAATTTCTTATGAATCAACCTTCTCCCCTCTGGGGTGTATTTATTCACCTTTCTTGCATTAAACATTGGATTCTTATGCCTAATATATCCAATGGGCGCCACTGGCCTGTCACTGATATACCTGATTTGATTACTACTCCTGTATCGCTGATACACATATCCCTTTTGCTCTTTTTCGGGTTTCTTTTTTACTCTGCTTCTTAATCGATAATTCAACGAGCGATTGACTAAAAATGCAATCTCCTGGAAATCCAGATTTGCATTTGTTGCTATCTGGTAATAGTTATGCATTCCCATAACCATAGAATTATAGATATTGACCTGATAATACTCATCCTTTTGGTCTTTCGGTTTCTGGATGTTTTTTATCTGGTCCTTTAACTTCTTGATAGCTCTTTTCTTTGACTTTTGGCTCATATAGCTCGATACAACTTCTCTCTTCTGCTTCTTCTCTACCTTCATACGAAATCCCAGAAATTCCGAGTAATCTTTTCGTAAGTTTACTACCCTGGATTTTTCTTTGCTGATTTCTAATCCGAGACGTTCTTTCAGCCATTGGACAATCGCATGATACAGCCTCTCACAGGCTGATTTTGTTCGGCAGAATACTTTAAAATCATCCGCATATCGTACTATAAAGCATTCTTTTAATCTTGTTTTCTTTAAGGCCAGGAACTTGGCTCCTTTGTTTTCGGAACCATTGATATTTACCATAACAGCGTAGGGGTGTCTTGTTTTCATACATTCCCATTGACTAGCTATCCACCAGTCTAATTCATTCAGAACAACAATAGAAATCAGCGGGGACAAGATTGCCCCTTGCGGGGCTCCTTTTTCGGGAAATCCAATCCCAGCTATTTCAGCTTTCATCATGACCGATAAGATTTTCAGGAGCCGCTTATCCCGGATACCCAATGTCCAAAATTGTTTGATTGCTTTTCCGTGGTCTATGTTATCAAAGAATCCTTGAATATCAATGTCCACCACATAGTGCAGTTTTTGGACCTGCATGATTTTATAACATTGTGCAACCGCATTTTCCGTGCTTCTGTTCGGTCTGAATCCATTGTTTCTTTCATGAAACTTTGCTTCACAGATGGGTTCCAGTATCTGAAGGATTGCCTGCTGAATCAACCGGTCCACTATATTGGGGATACCGAGTTGTCTTTTACTTCCATTGGCTTTGGGAATTTCCACCCGCCTGACCTTCTTTGGCTGATAATACTTCAACTTTTTCTGGATATGACGGACGAGTGATTTTGTTTCCCATTTTTGCAGATACGTAATGTCTCTGCCATCTGCTCCTGCTGTCATACTTCCCTTATTCCCTTTCAGGTTACGATAGGCAAGCATTATATTTTCTTCTGTAGAGATAAGTTCCATCAGATTTTTGAATGTCTTCCCTCGTAGGCTGTCATGAAACAATCTGTCCATTCTACCCTGCTGGTCATAGTACTCATTATTCCGTAGCTTTCGCTTCTTTTGTGATTTACTCTTCGTCAAAGTTGTTCCTCCTAAGTAAATTCGGGAGGACGCATTTTTAGTCTTACTCGAACCTTTGATTTCTCTTGATACTTGCTTTCTTGTTTCAATAACGACTAATGGCTATCCCTCCACGGCTTATTATCACCGCTTCTCCGGTACTGTGCCATCGCTTTCCATTGGATAAAAACAGGTTATGTCTTCCCTGTTACCGCTTCTTTGCAGATGTATGCTCCGCGTCCCAATCTTTCTACGTTCCGATATTCCTATCTGTTCATATATACCCTTAGGTTTGCCTGTGAGCCTGTATGCTTGATACTGCCTGTAACAGTATAGGGTATTTCATAGCCAATCTTTTACTTTACCCCACATACCGATTACTTAAAACCTCCTGCACATTTCTATGCAGTCAACTTTTAGACCCTTTAATCCAGCGTTTCGTCAGTATAGTCCTTCTATACATTCTTACCATAGGTATTTTTTAGACTCCCGATATATCATCAGCATACCCCACCGCTGGGACACTTTCCATACAAATACGTTTGGGCTGACTTCTACCGACTTCAACGAGCTTCATACATACTGCTGCTACATCACAGCTGAGTGCATGTCGTAGTATTAGAGAAAGCGTTTTAGGGCGTTACCCCTTCATTCCACTTTTCAGAATATCAGTTCTCCTAACTTTCAGAACTGTTACGTTCTTATTTTAGTGCCTAGCCTTTTCAGCTAGGAACGTATCGCACCCTGACAGTTGTCGATGATAATGCTGGAACCCTCTTTGCCATAGTTTTTCTGAAGCTGTGCAAAGCTCTGGATGATGGGAACCATGGAAATCCGGCGGGAGCGTCCGGCAGAAAACATCATCTCCATGGATTCAATCTTCGGAATGGTTCCAATCTCATCCGCAAATACCATCACACGGTTTGGGAGCCTGCCTCCATGCTCGTCCGCGATGGTGAGCATCTCCCGGTAGAGCTGCTGGAGGAACAGGGATACCATGAAGTATTTTGTGTTATCTTCTTCCGGAAGCACAATGAAGATGGCGGACTTGCTGGTACAAAAAGTTTCCGTATCAAGCGCGCTGTCAAAGCACAGAATCTGCTCCATTTCCGAATCCAGAAAAGCATTGAGCCTTGACATTGTTGTGGAAAGCACCGAAGCCATGGCCTGATCCGCGCTGTTCAAAGCGGCGCCTGCAAACCACTTGGCCTTGTGGGTAGGCGGCAGCTTATCCATCAAAAGCTGGAACAGGCTGCGGTTCTTTACCGGCGAGGGAGCCAGCAGATCCTGAATCAGCTTGAACACCGAAATGATATGGCGCTTCTCCGGCGGACAGAACTCTGCAATCAGCAGAATCACCGAAGCCAGCAGACCTTCGGCGGCATCATAGAAGAATGCGTTCTGTCCGTAGCTGCTGGCTTCCGCTCCGTCAGAACAGATGATGGTCTTTGCTGTAATCTTGGCATACTTTTCCGCTTTTGCCTTGGCTGCCAGATTTTCCGGATGTGCCAGATATTCATCCATGTATTTATTGACCAGCGTCAGGATATTGTCTCCATCTGACCGGGTGGGGTTTCGCAGGTCAAGCACAGAAATCTGGTATCCGTAGCAGTCCCTTGCGATTCCTGCATAGTTACGGAACAGATCTCCCTTGGTGTCTGTGCAGAGCCAGCTCATGCCGGAAGCACAGGCATACTCGATGTTGGGATACAAAAAGTTGGCGGTCTTACCAACGCCTGCCGCGCCGATCATCAGACAGTGAATATCACCGCTGTCCACCAAGGCGGTGATGGAGGTTCCCCGTTTTTTATACCCCACCACCAGCCCCTGCTCTGTGGGCAGTGCTTCTCCCCTCCGCCAGCGTTCCGGTTCATAAGGTACTTGTTTGTAAGTATCCCGGATCTCCTTTTCTGTGGCAAACCGCGCGGTACCATGCTGTCCGTCTCCTACCGTTTTGGATTTGATCCCGTTTAAGGTATAGTAGTTTGCCAATAAAAACACCCCGCCGATGATGGCGAACATCCCAATACCGATACAGATAAGAATTACGATTTGCTGTGTCTGCATAGTTCCTCCCTTCAAGCCATTTGCATGGTCTTTTTCTGTTCTGCGATCTGCGAAGCAGCCTGCTCCCGCAGTGCCTGCAGATCTTCATTCCAGTCTTTTTGACGTGAAAAAAGCGAGAATACATTTTCGTATCCCCGCTCTGATAAAATTTTTCCGATCCGTTCCCTGGCCTGCATGCCTGCCTTGTCATGATCAAGGCACAGACCCACCTTTTGTATCTGCGGGTTATCAACTAAGTGTTGGATTAAAGCCTGTTCCGACACACCACAAAGCGCTACATAACTGTGTTTTTCCCAGTCCTTCTGATACAGGGAAATAAAGGACAGCAGATCAATGGGTGCTTCAAACACATAGACCGTATCGCTCTGGCCGGTAAAATGAAAGCTGTACTTCGGATCGCAGCTCTCCACATTTCCCTTAAACACATCCCCCTGGGTGTAGGTTCCCCGCTTATGGGCATGGCGGGCAACACCATCTTTATCCACCCCTACGAACACTGCGTTGTGATACTTGCCATCCTCATAGATCAGCTTTGCCCTGGCAAATGCGGAAACCACGTTTCGATCCAGACAGCGGGTTTTTGTCAGATAGGCAAACACCCGGCGCATATCGGAATGAGCCTGTGGCAGTACAAAGGGCTTCGGAGGTTCCGGCTCACGCTGCTTCATGGGACGGTATGGCTGCCCCTGTTCTCCGCCTAACAGCATGGTAACTGCATCCGGGAAGCTTCTGCCATAGAACATCTGCACAAAGTCAATGGCAAGACCGCCCTTCCCGGCGGCGTGGTCATACCATTCATTTCCCCGCACTGTGATGCTGTGGTCGCTGGCCAGACGCTTCTCCCTGCCGGAACGCAAAAGCCGCTCTCCCTGACGCACAAGAAAATCCTCCAGATCCACCGCGTTGGCCCGCTGTTTCTGATCATCTGTAAAATAAACATATCCTGACATGATGCACCTCCTGTCAAAAAGTCTGTTGAACGGGTTCTCTGTCATCCCGTTTGTGTCCCTGCGCCTGTTTCTTCTCTGCCAGCTTACGCCTGCGCTTCCGGTCGATGTGGAATGGGCTGCCGCCAGCTGCTTTCTGATAGTCCTCCCGGAACAGATTTTCCAGCCGGTGCAGCAGACGGGTGGCTACCAGAAAAGCTGACGGGTCACGAAAGGAGTCCAGATGATCGAGGAAAAACTGCGCGTAGATATTTCCCTGTGCAGCAGATGCCTGTAGAAACAAGATGGCTTTTTCCCTGTCCCGCGGCACATCCTGACCGCAGAGATACAGCTTTCCCAGCAGGTACTGTGCATACTGGTTATTCTGCTCCACCGCTTCCGTAAGCCAGCGAATGGCGGAATCCACATCCTTTGGAACATCCTCTCCGGCCAGATAGAGTTTTCCAAGCTGGTAGGCTGCATACTCGTTTTTCTGTTCTGCCGATTCCATGAACAGACTGACCGCTTTTCTAACATCCTGCGGCACATCTTCTCCTGTCAAATAGACCTTACCAAGCGCATACTGGGCATACGCATTCCCGCTGTCAGAAGAAAAGGACAGCCAGCGTATCGCTGCCTCCACATCCTTTGGAATGTCCTCTCCGGCCAGATAGAGTTTGCCAAGCTGATAGGCTGCATACACATTGTCCTGTTCTGCCGACTGGGTAAACAGTTCCACCGCCTTTTCCATATCCCGCGGCACATGGATTCCGTCACGATGAACTTTTCCCAATGCATACTGGGCAGCGGCATTGCCGCTCTCGGCAGCTTTCGTAATCCAGGCAACTGCCTGCTCCGGGTTTCCGGTACCATTTTCCAGCCACAGCCTACCCAGAGCATATTGCGCGTTCACGTTGCCAAGCTTGGCGGCACATTCCCAATAGCGTGCGGCGGCGGCATCATCTTTTCCGGTACCGGTTCCTGTATGGAGCATCTGTCCCAGACGGTATTGGAGTTTATCATCATGGCTGTCTGCTTCCAGAGACAGGAATCCCGAAAATGCATTTTGAAAATGTTCTTCGGCCTGCTCTGCATCTCTTTGGGTTCCAATCCCATCCCGGTACATTTTTGCCAGTTCATAATCCGCATAGGGATTTCCCTGCTCCGCCGAACATCTGTAAAGATCGTGCGCCTGTTCATAGCTCTGCTCCACCCCCTGTCCCCGGTAATACAATCCGGCAAGGGAATATTGTGCGTATTTGTGGTTCGCTGCCACTGCCCTGGAAAACCACCGGGCTGCCTTTTCATAATCCTGCTCTGTCCCCAAACCGGCGGCAAACAGCTTGCCGATGCGGTACTGCAGGTAGGGACGCTGTTTTTCTTCTGTATGCTTTTCCTCTTTCAGAAACGCCGCCAGCGCCTTGGCATACCATTCCTGTGCACCGGCAGGATCGATCTCCCGCCCCGGACCATCTGCCAGCATCCTTCCCAGGTCGTGCATGGCCAGTCCGTTTCCGGATTGCGCTTCCAGTAAAAAGAGGCGGAAGGCTTCTGCGAAATCCGGTTCCTGTTCTTTACTTCCATAAAGATTTTTCCGGGCTTCCTTGTATCTGTCGTTCCACCATTTCTGACCACGACTTCTTCCACTTCTGCTCCCCGCATATCCCTGCTCCTGCCATTCCGGTATTGCTTCTTCCGAAAACTCCTGACCGTTTTCCGGCTCCGGCAGATCATCCGGCTCTGTGAAGGAAGCTGTTTCATCTTCAAAGGTAACCTGATGGCTGCCAAGGTTCATCGCTTCTGCAATTACCATGTTCTTGATGCTCTTAAATTGGGGTTGTCTGGAAAGGGGCGGCAAAGGCGGCACCGTGTTTTGATAGGTCAGCAGGATTTCATTCTGCCATTTTCCCCATGCCTGATACAAAGCTTCCACCCGGCTGTCCTTCGCCAGTTCATCCACGACTTGGTCAATCAGGTTCTTCACGTCCCGCTTGAGATAACCGTAAACTTTTTTCCCGCCTGTATTTTGTAACCGCTCTGACAGCTTTAACATCTGCTTCTCAATCTCCGGGTTTACCAGCGTGCCGGAGCGCAGTTCTTCCATCATCTTTCTCATCACATCTGCCGCACCTGTTTTCAATTCGGCGCGTGCCTGATTCTGCTCATCATAGAGGTGTGCAAAATCCTGACGGAAGATATCGTGTGCCAGCTCTGAGCGCATGGCCTCGATGGATTTTTCCGTCAGGTAGCCGTCATTGTCCTTGGCCGAATAAACCATCAGATGCACATGGGGATGATGACCCTCGTTGTGAAAGGCTGCATACCAGCGGAGATTTTCACTGTCAATCTTCATGTGCTTGCAGAGCATGGCACGCTTGGAACGAAGCAGCGCCATCCACTGCTTTGCGCTGTCATAGCCAAGCCTCGCCGCATCCTCCCGCCGCAGGGAAACCACATGGGTCCATACAGCGCCTTTGTGCTTTGCCACCTCAGCCTGCACCTGTGCCAGCACCACCGACTGTCCTGCATCGGTAAAGAGTCCATGCTCACCCACACGCTCCACACGGGGACGGTTCGCAATGTAATCCACGTAATTTTCCCGCTTGCCAATCAGGTCGAGGTGCTGTTCCAGCGCACAGGAAATCAATTCCGAAGCATTTCCGATGGTTGGCTGCAACAAAAAATCCGTGTACTCCAGCATTTCTTTGGCTGCCGGAATATCACGGATGAGCTGACGGATTAATTTTTTTTGATTGATGGTGGCTGGGAGAAGCAGATTACTTTCATCGACCTTCTCCACACCCTCGCGGGTTCCGATATAACGGACATAGTTTTCCAGCTGGGCAGGCGGGGCATCCCGCACATACCGGGAAGTAAAAATAATTTTAGCCATGACCGCACTCCTTTTTTGCACAAAAATAAGCGGCTGTTGTCAACCGCTCACTTTCAAAAAATCACTCTGTTACATAACCGGAGGCTCCAAATCAGGGATCAGGCTCTCCGTTTCCAGAATATCAATTAAGTTATAGTTCGTTCCGATATTGGTCACTTCAAAATGATTGATGCACTTTGAAAACCATGTCATCTGGCAGGCCATATCTCTTACCAGATCGAAAATCTCCAGATCCGTCATTTTCTTTGAAGAATGATATCCTGACCACTGCTCATGCGTAAAATCATGACGCAGCAAATATCGTTTGATATCACCATATGCGCCCAGATGATTCTTCTTTGGATAAAAATCTTTCAGCGCCTGCACATGGATATCAAAGTAGAGGGCTTTGTACTGTCTTGGATCGCGCCTTGCCATTACGCTGCACTAACCCGGTTGGTATAGTGTAACAAAACATCTTCTATGGCAAAATCATTTTCATCTTCGCCATCGTCACTGTTATACCAGATCCACCGTTCCACATACTCCATGAACCAGGCCTGTGTTTTCAATGCAGTAATCAGCTTCCCGAAGCAGGCATAATCTTTTGCACGCCCCCGCCCTACAAAAAGCAACGTCCCGTCCGGCTCTTTTGCACAATCAAGCTGCTCTTTTTGAAATGCCTGAATCAAAGTACGGTTCAAACTTTCCGGAGCATACTTGCCATCCGCACTGATTTTTCCCGTATCCAGTCTGATTTCCAGCTTCAGCATGAACGATGCCTCCTTTCTTTAATACGCGCTGTTTCTCAGCGCATAATGGTTATACCCAAAGGGTGTTTCTTTTCCGTTTATCTGATTATAACACACCGTCTTTGCAGACTTCAACCGTTTTTCAGCTTACAGTACGCCCAGCTTTTTTAGAAGCTCCACACAGTCTTTGGCTCCCTGCACATAGAGATGCCTGCAATCATGCTCCGCAATCAGATTGGTCTTTGCCAGATAATCCTCCAGCACCTGCCTGTCCTCCGGCGGAAGCTTCTCCAGCACCTCCTGGCGCTTGTGTGACAATGCGGCGGCTTCTTTGTAAAGCTGCTTTTCTTTTTCGCTGCAGCTTTCCTTTCGTTCCCGCAGTGCTTCCTCACTCATCTCCGTAATAACCATTTCATAAATTTCATTCCTGTCCATCGTAGATCACTCCTTTTTCCAATCACAATAAAGCCAATGTCCGGCAACAGTCTATAGCCAATCCCAACAAATTATTTCTCACTTTTTATACTTCTCGTTTTTGATATTTGTATGCATCTTCAAAATCAACTGCACCATTGATGTGTCTTACTTCTTCCAGACATTTCAAGTGTAATTTACCCAAAGCATCTTCGTCAACATCATGTGTATACGCAATCACATGGCAGAGCTTTGAGAGTTCCACCGCGATCTTAAAATCCATCCTCGCCAGACGGTTCTCGCTGTCCTGCACCGTTCCGGTCATCACAGAGGAGAGGGACTGGAGCAGATAATCTTCCGCTTTCTTTGCGGTAAGGAACCCAAGATAGAACCGCAGTGCATCCTCGATCAATTCGGTCCGGTTCCGCTCGGTACTGTCTTTGACATAAGCATCAGCCAACTCCACAAGTCTGGTATCCACCCGGATGGAAAACTTGGTTTTATCTGCATTTCCGCTCATCACAGCCTCCTTATCCAATGGTTTTCTTCATAGCCACCCGCAAACTGCGGCAGCACCCTGCCTTCTTCCTGTTCCGCCACCCATTTCAGAGAAACTAAAATCTGCGGGTGCATACGAACAGTCCCGCCCGGCTTTGCCGGACGGTGTGAAACGGGCGAGGAGGCTTTTCAAAGCCACCCGCCCTTTAACCTGCACACATTTCGACCCAGCGGTTTCCCCCTCAAAACCAGCCACAGCAAGGCTTTCCGGCCTTTTTGGAAAGCGGCGGCCACACGGCCTCAACACGGGCGAAACCGGGCGGAGGGGTACACGGATGCCACCCTGCCCGGAAAAAGCCCACACGGGGCGTCACAGGGGCTGACACGGGGGAGCCGCTGGCTTTTCCTCCGATGCACTTATCCGATCCCTCCCTCCGGTGCAGCAGTATCAGCCGGAAGGGGTGCGGGTCTGGCCGGTCTGCGGGGGCGGTCTTTTGCCCCGGCAGACCGGCTCACCTTGTCATCGATGTACTCACGGGTGGCCTGCGGCACATACTTTTCATAGAGCTTCTGGATCGTTTCGTTCAGCTCCCTCTGCAGGTCGACATCCTTTTTACCCATGTGGAAGGTCAGCGCGTCCAGCTTTTCGGTGTTGAACGAGAGCGTCAGTGTGGTGTTTTTCATTCAGGCATCCTCCTTTTCACAGCTTCATTTCCGGGGACTGCTCCGGTGATTCTTCCGGTGCGGCCACCCATTTTTCATAGTTTTCTTCGGAACAGTAGCCTGCCAGCATGGCGGAAAAATCCTGCAGGCGGGACGGTTTCACACCCTCCAGCTCCATCTGCAGGCCGTAGGCTCCCTCATAAATCCGGCACACCTTTGCTTCCAGCACATCGGCCCATGCCTGCTTCCCGGCATCCGTCAAGGTGCTTTCAGACAGCTCCACAATGGTGGCCGGATCGATTTCCACCTCTTTATGGACGAGGTGAACATCGACCCACAGAGTCCGAATCAGCTCTCCAAGCGTCTGTCGGGGTGCGTCTGCCAGTACAGCTTCCGGCTCTGATTCCTGCTGGCAGTTAGGGCAAAAATCAAGGTAATAGGTCACATCAAAGCCATTTTCCTCAATGGACAGATCCGCTACCTCCGGGCGTTCACACAGCATATTTCCGATGAGCTGCTGAAAAAAAGGCTTGCCTTCCACGCACAGTCCGTCATAAAGGCCGAAGCCGCTTTCCACCTGACTGATGTAGCCGAGCGCCTGATAAAGCAGGGTTTCTTTTCTCTTTTCTGTCATTTACGCTCTCCTTTACTTTCACTGATATTGGGAACAGAAACAGCCGCCGCTTTTGCGGCAAGCTGCCTCTGAAAAAAATTGATTACACAGCAATCAGTTTCAGCAAACGCAGACCATCCTTCAGCCCAGCCAGATAGAGGGCTTCGCATTCCTCATTTGCCAGAATCACATCATCTGCCATGTGGCTGTCCAGCCATACCCGATCCTCATCTGCGAGGGAGAATAAAATGCGGTTCAGTGTTTCCATCTCTGCCTCTTTTTCAGCTCTGGACAAATTTTTATGTTCATCCCTGATCTGACTAACCCGCTGACTCAGAAATTTTTTTGCCTGTTCTGCAAACTCACCCATTGATTTTCACCTCCTTTCGCGACAGAACATACTACACAATCCGGTACAAGTCGATACCAAAATGTACTAAAAATCAGTTGCCGGGTAACCTGCCTATGGCGTAGAAATGCCCTCGCCAGTAATTTGTTTCGGTACTGGTATATTGAATCGGTGAGCCACAATGCAGCATTTGTCCCCCGCCAACGTAGATCCCGATGTGACTCACCGGCGATCCGCTTGCGTAGGTTCCTGTAAAAAAAATCAAATCTCCGGGTTTAGCTTCATCCTTCGGTACTACAGCACATTGATCAAAGATACCCTGCGCCGTAGTGCGCGGCAGGTTGTAAACACCGGATTGGGTATACACCCAACACACAAAGCCAGAGCAGTCAAAGGAGGTCTGTGGTGTGGAGCCTCCAAACACATACGGGAATCCGAGGTATTTCTCGGCCTCCACGATCAATGCGGCATAGCTGCCATCGCCCATCGCGGCACCGGGCGGCAGGCTGCTCCCTGGTGAAACCCGTCCGTATTTCGCCAGCGTATAGATGCGCTGGGCGTTGGACTTGTTCTCCACCGTGACCGTCATCCCCAGTGCGGCGGAGAGGTTCCCATACACCGTTTCAAGGTCGGTGACAGGAACCGCCACGGTATAACTCTCGCCGTCCTCATCCTCCCGTTCCTCATAGGTGACAAAGCAGTCCGCAAATCTCCGGTAGTCCCCGTCATTCATGCGGGGCTGATCCGCGCCGAAAAACAGAGAATAAAAAATAGCTTTTACCCGGTAGGCATCCACCTCCCCATCCTCGGCCATGCCGTTGATTTCAGCAAGGGCCGTATCCAGATCGGTGAAGCTGTCCTGCATCTTTTCGATGTACATCCGGTAGTCCGCGGGCAGTTTTGAAGATAAATAACCGCCGTTGAATGCCAAGTCCACGGCGGCATTGTTGTGGTCTGCTGTGCCGGACAGGGCACCAAGCATGACCACAATGATTAAAATAAACGGAGTCAGGATTGCGGCCACCACCGAGGCGATGGCTGTCCATGTACGCTTATCCGTAGCCGCAACGAGGGCGGCCTTGACCGCCAGTACGGCGGCGGGTGCTGCCATAGGTGTTCCTCCTTTCGAGGGCGCTGAATACAGGCCCTCGAAAGGAGCGCCTGCTATCTCGCCATATTCTGTTGGTTTTCTCTGGTGATTTCCAAGGTTACTGAATCAATACTCGTGATATTCCGGCCAAGTTCTCTGGCGTAACGGACGGTTTGTCCGGTTCCGCTGCGGGCCGCGCCATCCCATACAGCCAGCACATAGCCGCTTTCCTCCACCATGTATCGGTTACGTTTGCTCATACAATCCTTGGTATAATATCCTTGAAGCAGATTTTCATCGTCACTCCGGACAATGATGTCATAGTAGCGATCTCGTTGGGGAACCGTCCACTTTGCCGCCTGTTCCTCATAAGGGATTGCACACTCCAACCTTATCCGCGGGTAGATTTCCTTCAGTTCCAGCACAAGCTCGGCACAGATCTGGTCGATGCCCAACGCCATCCCGGTTATAAAGCCGGTCACTTTTTCCTCCGTAATCAGACGCACCAGCTCCTGACGAAGCAGTTCCTTCAGACGCACACACACCGGATGCTGCTCATCAAAATTGAATGGCAGACGCTGTGGACGGTGTCCCGTAAAACAGCAGGTCTTATTGATTTCCATGATTCACTTCCTCCTTTGTCCTCTATTGTTGATGTAGATTATACTCTTTAGAGGTTGTTTCTTCAACTCTTTTGCTGATGTTTAACTTCAATCGAGTAGGTTAAACTATCTTTATTGAGGGTAAAGGCGGTGAGTAAGTGAAGAAAAATATTGATCCTGCAATCGGACAGCGTATCCGTGATAAACGTGAAATTCTTGGTTTCAGCAGGGAATATGTGGCGGAACAGGCGGAAATGTCGCCATCGTTTCTGGCTGATGTGGAACTGGGCGTAAAGGGATTTTCCGCCTCCACGCTGATTAAACTCTGTAAGGTGCTGGGACTTTCCGCAGATTATATCCTGTTTGGGAGCGAATGCACGCTGGATTATTCCAAGGCGGCAGAGCTGCTATCCGGACTTGATCCGAAGTATCTGCCTCATGTGGAGGAGCTGCTTGCAGCATATGTGAAATCCATTCGTTTATCGAATGAGTAGGCCGCATCCGAAAGGATGTGGTTTTTTTATTTCATCTGATCCCAGCCGCCCATGCCGAACAGGGATTGCTGTAAGGGTCGGTTCTGCTCCTGCTCCTGTGTCAGCTCCCACGCGTGTTCGATGGCATCCTCCAGTACCTGCGTATCAAAGCCCGCCGACTCGTAGCCTTCCCGGATGACCTCGGCATAGTAATCCGATGGAATGCCGAACTCATGGCCGGGCGTCATGATATAAACCATCGCGGACACAGTCTTGCCGTCCAGCTCCACATCCATCATCTGCTTGCCGTATAATCTGGGATATCCCTCATAGCGGTCAAGCGCCGCCTCGTCCGTCTGGCGGATTTTCCAGAGAAGCACAGGGACGGAGCCGCCCTCCTTGGGTTCCACCGTGGCAACCGCACCTCTGCGGCCACCCCGGAACAGCAGCTCATAATCCTTTAGTTCACTTTTCCCCACCACCTCTGCGGCGGGGCAGCGGAACGCCATCTGCGGCAGGTTTAGGTTGCTGCCGTAAGCAATATAGAGCGTTGGTTTTCTACTCATGTGTTCCTCCTTCACATACTCATGACAAAGGCCGGGGCTTCTTCAGAACCCCCGGCCTGCTCTGTCTGTTCAATTTCCTGTTCCTGCAAAACAGCTTCCGCGGCGGCCCGCTCCAGCCTTGCCTGCTCCCGTTCCTTTTCTCTTTTCTGCCTTAAGCGCTCCTTCTGGGCCTCGGCCTGCGCCGGATCGCGCCATGCGATGCAGCCGGGGAGGTTGGCCAGCAGGTGCTGTCTGGCTGTGGCGAACTCACCGCCGTTTAAGCCCAGCCGCAGCAGCCATGTCCGGAAGGTATACTTCTCGTTGGTGGTCTGCGTTTTCCTCCGGCTGGCACAGGTCTGGTTGAGCGCCTGAGCCCCAATGGCAAGGCAGAACTGGATATATGCCTTGATTTTCCCGGCATGGAGCGTCCCATTGAACAGACGGAACTCCACCGTGCCTTTCTGAAACACGGAGTGCAGGTTTAAACAGTGGTAGCGGCTATCGTCATAATGCTGATCACTGCGGCTATCCCCATCGTACCAGATCCGCTCCACCTCCTGCATATTTCTTGGCCTGCGGTTATTGAGCTCATCGAGGAACCGCTGCTCCACCGGCTGGCACCAGCGGTTCTGGCGGGCCACGGAAACCCCCAGGGCCTTATAAATCATGTCCTCCTTGGATGCCATGATGTTAGTGATGTTGCGCAGCGTCCGGGCGTCAAACGGGGAGGCATCGATATGCACATGGATGCCGCAGCTTCCGTTTGTGATTGCCCCGGCTTCCTTCAGCTTCCGTATCATCTCCTGAACTGCTACGATATCCCCATACTTGCAGATAGGGCTGACCATCTCTGTCCGATACTCGTTGCCTGCCGCAACCTTTTGCCTGCCCTCTTTACGTTGTGCGGTGATACTGGCATCACTCATGAATTTCCACTGCCGGCCCTGACTGTCCAGCGCTGCGTAGGTATCATATCCAGAACCGACATAGCGTGAGGACGTCCCAAAATACTCCGCGGCTATTTCGGCGGCCCGCTGTCTGGTGACGCCGGTCATTTCTATCTCAATGCCGAAGCGTTGGTCTTTTAAATCCATGTGCTGTCACCTGCCCTTATCTGCCGCCCGCTTTACCGAACAGCTTTGCCTTATATTCCGGGGCGTTCACCATCAGGTTGTACCGCTCATTGCCGCATTTATAAAGGCAGACGCCGCGCTGCGGGTAACGGATCAGGTTGTATTCGCTATCCTCAAGCTGCAGGGTATCGGTGTAAAACTTTGCGTCAATACTGCCCGCGTTAAACAGGAACTGGTGCGTGGGGATGGAGAACAGGGGCTTGGTGTATTCCTTTACACCTTCCAGATTGAAGTCCTCCAGATTCTGACTGGCGATAATCACCGCAGAGTCCTTCTTCCGCACGCGCTTCATGAAGTTACGGACGTATTCCACAGCGGTCAGATTGGACAGGAACAGATAAAATTCATCGAGGCTGGCGGCAGTGTTGCCCTCGGTCAAAAGCTCATCACTCATAAAGGACAGGACATTGAACAGCAGGGCGTTCTTTAAGCTCCGGCTGGCCTGCAGCAGTCCCTTCACACCGAAGGTGACGAAGCTGGAATCGGTGATGTTGGTGTGGCCGTTGAAGAACTTGCTTTCCGCTCCCACGCACATGGAGTTTAAGCCCAGCAGGATGCTCTGGAGCATTCCGGCGGTGTAAAGCTGCCGTTTCCCCTCGTCAAACGATTTGTATTCCGCCTCCATAAACGCGTACAGGTCTGACAGGATCGGGTAATCCTCCGGGAGAAAACGGTCAAAGTCGCTCTGGTCACTGATGCCCCATTTGGCGTACAGCTTCTGGAGCATGATCTCTATCACATCGATTTCACGGTCGGTGAAATCCTTATAGGTGCGGAAAAAGTCTTTCAGGAAACTGATGTGCTGGGACAGTCTTGAGCTGATGCGGAAGGTCTGCGGCGCGTCCATGTCCTCCGGGCTGCCTGCTTCATCCCACGTTTTTGGCTCCAGCGGATTGATGATATACCTGCCGCCCATCAGGTCAATAAAGCAGCCGCCAAGGTTATTCGTTAAATCCTCATAGTCGACTAAGTCGGAGGGATTACTCCCTCTTTCTCGTCTAAGAACCGTACATGAGCGTTTCCACTCATACGGCTCAAGCATTTCATCACTCTTTCGAGCGGCACTCAAGATAGGTTTGTTGGCAGGACTGATGAACATATGCCATGTTATTTACTTCGTCCTTACCGCCTGCGGATTTCGGGACTTTAAAGAAAATCTCTCTTTCATCGTTGATTTCCATAGGCATACCACAGTGATAACAACACCCGTTTTGGTTTTTCCAAATCAGTTTGAACCGACCGGATAACCGTCTCATACCGTGTTGAAATTTACGGTCTAGAAAATATTGGGTGTCAAAATAAGGATTTGCGTCCATTCGTACTTTGATATGGCGAACAATCGGGATATGGTCCAGCCGCAATAACTCTTTATCTTCGGCGGAGAACACCCAGCTGCGATTGCCTTTCTTATGCCAGTAGTTTGTAGATACCCACCATCTGGATTTGTGTGGGTGACGACGTTTTGCCCATCTCCACAACAGTTCAAACAGTACATAATCTATATGTGCAAATGCTTCACTGGCACAGACAGACTGATGATAATTCGTCCAGCCTCGGATTTGCTCGTTTAGCTTTTCAATCAATAGTTCCTGCTTCCAAGCCTTACCACGCTTTAAAATCGTTTCAGACAAACTTGCTACAAAACTTTTTATAGATTTCTTTGACGGTTTTACAATCAGTTTTCCTTTGAATTTGCGGAATGTCCAGCCAAGCATATCAAAACCGTCGCCTACGTGGGTAATTGTAGTCTTTTCCTCCGACAACTCTAAACCTCGCGTTTTCAAGAACTCACGGATTAGCTCTTTGGCTTCCTCCGCAATCTCTTTTGTTGCTGCTGTGACAATAAAATCGTTGGCATACCGCACCAGGTAGACCTTGTTGGCAATCTGATAGCGGTTATCCACTTTACCTAGCCGATTGGTATGAAACCTATCAGAAAGGATTTTCTGTATACCGTCCAAAGCCATATTTGCCAGAATTGGTGAAATGACACCGCCCTGTGGAGTGCCGTCATCAGTTGGAAACAGCTCATTTTCAAATATAAATCCCGCTTTCAGAAATTGCTTTAACACAGATTTATCTATCGGGATATTGTCAATAAGCCACTCATGGCTGATGTGGTCAAAACACCCTTTAATATCGCCCTCAAGCACCCATTCTGCACAGTTTTTTCTTGATAATGCTGTAAAAATATATTCACAGGCATCATGGCAGGAACGGCCTTTACGGAAACCAAAAGATTTTGTATCTGCCGTTGTTTCTGCCACTGGCTCAAGTGCCAGTGCATAGAGCGCCTGCATGGCTCTGTCATACATACAGGGGATTCCAAGCGGACGTTTTGCTTTCTTGCCTTTCTTTTCAATAAAAACACGTCTTAGGGGTTTTGCTTTGTAGTTTTTGTCTGTAAGGGTCAGCACTCCACGCATTTTAGACGCGGGGGTAGACCAAAGTTCTTTGTCCACACCTGAAGTATTTTTCCCTTTATTAGTGGTGACTTTACGCACTGCCAGTGCTTTCCCATAGTACGAATGTGTCAATAAATACTGAAGCCTTTTCACTGTGTTCCATTTCTTTTCTTTCGTTGCCTTAGCAATCCTGACTTGTAGCCTATTAACATAGGTTTCCGCCTTTTCCCAGTCGATAGATTTCCACTGGGCTTCAAGCGTTTTGCTGTCTGATAATCTCTCGGCTTGCGCCGTCATTGAATAATTATCATTCATAGGTTTACCTCCATTTCTTGCCATGAAATACCATAGGAGAAGTCTGCACCCTTTCGGGTCAGGGCAAATTTTGAACCCCTATACAACGCCATTACGGCGTGTCGTTCGCTTTCTCTCCCTTTCCTATACCCTCTATGCCATTTCTTCCCCTTACGAGGTCAATACCTTGCAATGCAAGGAACATATAGGGCTTACCAAGTTCCACATAGTAAATAATTGTGAATGTCTTAGGAGCTATCATTGAGCCGGGAGGGCTAATGTCCATTTGTATTGGAAAGTGGAAAGGTTCCAATACCACCTCCGCACCTTTTGGTGTAAGCGTAACAGCCTTATTTCGCTTATTCCCTGTAACGACCCTTGCGATAGTTCACTTTACGTTCTCCATAACATTCTTATCCTAACAGTACGTCCGATTTAGGCTATCAGATTTCCCATATTGTCCCACAAGCTTTCCACCTGAACATTACCGTTCACGCAGATTGTGGTAGGATTACCCCAAATGGATAGGGTAGCTGACGACCAGCAATTTACTATGCGACTTCTTGTCGCACCTCCATTTCCGGATCAAGCGCACACACCCGCATCCCGGCTTCCCGCAGGTTCGTCAGCAGAAGCTTTAAGAGATAGCTCTTGCCTTGGCCGCTGTTTCCGAGGATCAGGATATTGGCGTTGGTCTTGTCATCGGCGCGGCGGTTAAAGTCCACCAGCACGTTGCTGCCGAACTTATCCCTGCCAATATAAAAGCCCTGCGGATCGGTCTTGCCGCTGTAATTGAACGGATACAGGTTGGCCACGCTGCTGGCGGGCAGAACGCGCTCAAACTGGTCACGGAACAGGTTCCACCCGGTGGGCATCACGCACCGGAAGCCCTGCTGCTGACGCAGCATGAGCCGGTCAACATTTAGCTTGGAGCGGATCAGCTCCGTCAGCACCTCGGTCTGCAGCAGCTTTAACTGGTCGAGGTCGTGGGCGCACAGCTCCAGATAGACCGCCGCATGGAGCAGCGGCTCCCGGTTCCGGTGCATCTGCGCCACGATGGTGGTCACGTCCTGCAGATTGCTTTCGGCCAGCACTGTCTGCTGCAGGTCATTGGTATTGCTCCGATCCATGCGGTTTTTATTAGCCGCGTTGCTGATGATTTTCTTTTCCTCAACAGGCGTGACGTGACGGGTGTAAATCCGCAGGGTGACGCCGTCCTTTTCGCCCAGATGCGAGAGGATGGCCTGCTCATCGGTGGCAGTCGGATATTCCCTCAAGGCCCACACGCATCGGTACGTGTTTCCGCAGATGAAATGGTCGGTTTCAAACTTAATAACGGAGGGTGCGATCATATCCAGAAACTCTTGGATACGCACATCTTCCGCAGCCGCCGCAGGGGCGGTTCTCGCTCTTTTCAAATGGATACCTCCTTGGTTTTGGCATAAAAAAACACCGGACACATTTCTGTATCCGGCATATCGGTATGGTTTCTTATTCTGTTGTTATTTCAGTTCCAGCCCCATCGTTCCCTGTCCCTGCTCCATGTCCGGCGCAGCCAAACCAAGGTAGCGGTCGAGTTGCTGCTCCACAAGCCCTGCCACCATCTCAGCAAATGGGGCGAGGTTACCCTCCGCCGCGTAGGCTTCCAGCGAATTAAAATACGCCAGCCGGTTTTCTTTGGCGATGGAAATGGCGGGGAATCCGTTTGTCAAAAGCTGATAGTTCATAATCAGCCTTGAGGTTCTCCCGTTTCCGTCAACGAAGGGATGTATCCTCACAAATTCAGCGTGTGTCCACGCCGCCAGTTCGATTGGGTTCAGTTCCCGGCCTTTCCACGCCAAGTCGGCGTAGAAATCCTTAACCTGACGGAACATCTCATTGGGAGATGGGGGCGTATGCTGTGCGCCTGAGATGTAAACGTCCACGTTCCGGTAGACGCCGCCCACGAGGATGTTCTCCATCAGCATGGCGTGGATGTCCTTGACAATCTTTTCCTCCAGCGGTGTTTCCTTAGCAATACAGTCTTTCACATAGCGGTACGCTTTCCGGTGGTTGACCGACTCGTAAATCTCCCGCAGGTTCTTTCCTCCGATGGAAATCCCATCCTCCAGCAGCACCTTGGTTTCTATCAGTGTCAGGGTGTTGCCCTCAATGGCGGTGGAGTTATGGGTGTATTCTACTTCAAACGCCTGCTCAAACGTGAGCAGCGTATATTCCGGTATAGATGCCTTGCTGGCTTGGTATTTTTCTTTTTTTCTTAGCAGTTCTGGGTAATCCAAGCGATCCTCCCCTTTCTTTTTCTGATATCCACAGTATACCACAGTTTTGCCGTATAGTAATCACAAATTTCTTAACACAACCTATATCAGTCGTCCGGTATGATCCACCGCTCCCCATCGAAGTCCTCGAACCTTTCCGTGGTCACATTCTGCTCATAATACACAGCAAGAATACGCTTGATGTCCTCCCGGTCGGCGCGTTTTACGGAAAATCCCTGTTCTTTAAGTGACTTCTCTATCCGGGAAAGGTAGGGGAACACCTCGGATTCCTTCTCGTCCTTCAGCCGGATGATAATCAAAAACTCACGGGCGGTTGCCATCTGCACCTGTATGCGGTCGAGGTGCGTCTGGTCTTTTTCAAGAAGTTTGCGCACCACCGGGTTGTCCTCCTGTTCCATGCGGGAACGCAGGAAACGCTTATTGTCCTCGAAGCTCTCACGGCTGTTTAAGCACAGCATCTCAATCTCAGCCACACCCTTCAGCACCGTCATCAGGGCATAAATCCGCGCCCCGACGCTGGCCTCGGAAAGCACGGAGATGTTGGAGGGCTTGACGATGAAATACACCAGCTCGCCATGACCATGGGTGATAAGGCTATACTCCGTGACCGCCTGCGCCCCGATGAACTGGCGGGTGGAGGCTTTCTCACGGGCTTGTTTCTTTCCCCCTGCGGGGACGGTGTCTGTCTTTCTGCTCATTTGCTGTACCTCCATTCGTAAAGCTGCTGACGGGTGAAAAAGAACCCGCAGGCATATTTGATAAAATCCAGAATGCTGGTGTCCTCGAATCGGATCGTCAGAAAGGCAAACACCGCCGTCAGAACGATGGGCGGAAAGAATCCCGCCTGCGTCAGCGCCAGAATTGACACCACCGCGCACACGCCAATGACTCCGATGTCCTTAAGCTGCCAGAGCCACAGCGTGGCTTTGGATTTTAAGTTGTCCGGATAAATATACAAAAACCTTCACCTCCAATTGAAAACCGCCGAGGCTCTGTGGCTCCGGCGGTTTGGGATGTCTGTCATCATGCTTCTTCTTTCTGTTCTTCTGTGTCTGGTCCAGCGGCTTCCGCTTCCGCAAGCGCCTGCTCAATCAGGCTGATCACGAAGTCCTTCTGGCTCAGTCCGGTCTTTTTCAGATGTTCCTTAATCTTCCCGAAGAGTTCCTCCGATACCTGAAATGCCAGCGTCCTTGTCTTGCCATCCATCGCTTTCCCTCCCTTTTCAAAGTGTTCTTTTAACACCATCTCGACATACTGGCTCAGTGTCAGTTCCAGTTTTTCCTGCTCCGTCCGCGCCTGCGTGTGCAGGGATTCCGGAATCATGGCACAGAGATTTTTGCGTTTTTCCATGCGTTTTACTCCTTTCGCTGTTTTTTACAAGCCAAGTATATCGGCAATGTCAGGGAAAAGCTATGACGATACCCAACAAGGATTTCTGCAAAAGGGAAGCAGATGTACCAATGTTACATAGCAGTCATTCCTTCTTGATTTTGTGTAAAAAATAAGCGATGCCGCGCAGGACAAAGTCCACACACGGTATCGCCACGCTGTTTCCCAGCGCCTTGTATCTTGCGGAGTCGGATGCGCCGGGGATGTCCGTCCAGTGGTCAGGAAAGCCTTGGAGCCGTTCACATTCCAGAGGCGTCAGGCGGCGGATCAACTGTCCGGTACGGACAGGATGCACGGCATTGAGGGAACTCCCGGCGCTGCCGCCCTGTAACGTGCCGCACAGGTCGCCGTTCTCGGTTCCGTTGCGGCAGTCAAGTCCCGCGGTTTCCATGACAAGGTCTGTTGCGTCCTTATACTGTCTTGCGCTTTCCGTGCTGGCCACCTCATCCGGGCGGAACGCGTCCACCCGCTGGCGGGAGAACACCGCATGGCGGTCCATCCCGGTCAGTGTATAGGCTACGCCAGTTTGATAGCCGAACCCGTTGCCGCCGTTTTCCGGCTTCCGGTCAATGATGTTGCCGGCAATGCAGATGCTCTCCGCTTCCTGCTGGATGAGCGGCACATTGTTGCCGCCCGTCCCATACCGGACGGACATGGTGGGTGCCACGGGGTGCGGACCAGTATAGCGGGCATCAATCCCGTGATTTTCAAACAGCACGGGTTGGTTGTTTCCATTCATGCCTGCCGTTGCTGTAATTGCTGGACAGACTCCGGCGCCAAGTTCCGCTCCGCCCTGCTGGGTTGCCAGCACCAGCGGCTGATTATTTCCTCCCATGCCGAACCCGGCAGATACTGTCTGGGAAGCCTTAACCGGCCCTTTAAATCTTGCATCCTGCCCGTGATTATCAAATACCAACGGCTGATGTCCATGCTCCTGCGCCCGGAGCGTTCCCGTCACATCCTCGGAACACGCCATCACGCTGCCGCCCTGATCATTTAAGCACAGCACCGATGGGGCCGTTCCTGTTTTCAGCGTGGGGGAGCATTCCGGCTGGAACCCAATCCCTCTGGCCGACGCGCCGGCATTCCCGCAGAACCCGGCTGTAAACACACAGGGATACCCCTGTCCAGCCTGCCCGCCGCCGCTGGTGAGGGAGGTGTGGATTTCCGGCGTCAGGAAGCAGCCGCCATCCCCCTTGCTCACCACGCCTGCCGCAAACTCCGCCCCGGCAAGCGTGGGAGAAACACCGTCCGGCGTGAACACTCTGCTCTGCTGGGTATCCCAGCCATTAAGGCAGTTGGGCTGTGCAACCAGGGGAGGATGCCCGCCCATACCGGCGCGCAGAGTGGATGTGACTTCCTCCGTGATATCCATGCGGTCCCCTCCCTGGTCATTCAGGCACAGCATAGGGGGCTTTTCCTGCTCCGCGATAAAGGTTTGCATCTGCATATTGCGGGTGGCAAGCAAGGCGCCGGAAACACCGCCCAAATCAATGGTTTCCTCTCGCTGATTAATGTGAAAAGCAAAAATTTCCTTTGTTTTTTTCTCTGTTTTTATATATCCATGCCCGCCGCCTTCGCCGCCGTACAGGGCGGGCCATGTGCCGCTTTCCTCAAAAATGCGGCGGCTCTGCACATCCCAGGGCGTCAGGCAAGCCCCGCCTGGAGCATCAGCGCCTCCCTGAGCTGGGGCGGCAGCTCCTTGCCCCGTGCTGCCGCCCGGCGCAGGATTCCCAGACAGGCCGTCCTGCTTAAATAATATTTCGGGAGCGGTGAGTCCTCCAAAATCTGCGACAAGAAAGATTCTACGGCGTCGTTGGGCGACTCCCCAGTATTGAGCATCGAGGACTCTCCAAGCCAGGCTGAACTGGTCTCCCAGAACGATTCCCCCAGCAGATTCCCAGCGCCCGGCGTCAGGTCGAGGAACATGACAGGCGTTGTCCTTAATGCGGACGATTTCTTCAAGCACCGCCCGGAAATCTTCCCCGTCCGCGGAGGAGAAGGCTCCGGGTACGTTTTCCCAAACGAGGTATCGAGGTCGGACAAGGTGAGCTGGTACATTTCGTTGTTCATCTGCATCCCTCATTTCTTTTACGATTCTCACCTGTTCCATGAACAGACCGGAACGCTCGCCCGCAAGCCCCCGGCGCTGCCCGGCCACCGATAAATCCTGACAGGGCGAGCCGCCGCAGATCACATCCACAGGCGGCAGTTTTGCACCATCCAGCTTTGTGATGTCCCCAACATGGACCATATCCGGAAACCTGATTTTCGTCACTTCGATGGGGAAGGCTTCGATTTCGCTTGCCCATACTGGCATGATCCCATTGGGGGTACCCGCCAGCGGAAAGCCGCCGATCCCATCGAACAGGCTCCCAAGCGTCAGCATTGCATCACCATGCCACGCCGTCCTTCCGGCTCCGGTGCGCCGCGCGGCGTTCCGAGTACAAAGCTTTGCCCTTGTTCCATCACCCGGCGCACAGGGATGCCCAGCCTGTCGGCTTCTTCCATTTCGCAGTGCATCCCAAAGGAGATATGGTCCCCGTAGCACCACAGCTCATCGCACCGGGTCAGCATTGCAACCCCCATATCCAGCCCGGCCTGCCGTTCCGCCGGGACACTGTCGTCCAGAAGCTGCGGGTACAGCAGATGGGGCGCAAAAAAAGCGTGCCCCTGTTCCATGACATGGCGGCACGCCCGTTTTGCAAATTCTGTATTCTTTTCCACATCCCCTGCATAGGGGGACGCCACATAAATCAGTTTCATTGTATTCAAACACCTCCTATTTCGCCACCGTTTGCACGATGGTCCTTGTCAGGTTTACCGCTCCCTGCGCCGCATACACAGCGCCCATCACATTGGCCCGTGTGCCGGTATCCAGCCCGAACTGCCCGGCAATCCGGGGGATTTCACCTGCCGAGAGCATCAGCCCAAGTCCCAGCAGGGCGTGATCCTTTATGACCATCAGCCCGGCAATCAGCACCGTGGCCTGTAGAAACGTAGTCAGGCACAGGCCGATGACCTGCTTGCACCAGCCCACGAACCCATCGATGTACCCACGGGGGACGCTGAACATATAAAGGCTGCCCACCGCGATTTGGATCAGCAGAATGCCGCCCCGTTTCAGATTGGCAAAGAACACTTTGATAATGGCGTATCCCATCATGATCAGGATAAAAATCATCAGGATGGGGCTGGTGATGCTGGTCAGCCCGCCAAATGTGCCGGAGGAGGCCGCCTGTTCCCATGTCCCTGCATCCTGCAGGGAAGTGATAATGCCGGAGGCCACCGTCCCGAAGTCCTCACCCAAGCCTGTGATTCCCGCCGTGAAGCTGCCCTGCAGGGATACGCAGAGTTTATAAAGTTCCACCGGCGCCACAGTGAACAGGCTGACGGCCATAAACCCCTTGATGGCGTTTAAGGCGCTTTCCTTTACGCTGCCGCGCCCGGTCTGGTATTCGATGCCGCATTCAAAGGCGGACACCACAAGGCCGGTGACATACAGCGCCCAAGCCAGATAAGAGAAAAACAGCACGATGGACTGTACCCAGCTCATCTCAAATAAGTCGGCTCCCATATTGCCCATCTGCATGAAAAAATCGCCGAGAAACCCTACGATCTGACCATAGATCCAGTCAATGATCTGGCCCAGCACAGTGTCGGCGACAAAGTCCCATATAAACACGTTTTTTTCTCACTTCCTTTCCCGATTGGAATTACCATTCTGCTGTATCCGTGGCGATAATACGCACCACGTTTGTAAAAACGGCAGGAGAAACACAGCAGCCGGAACATCAGCACATTTTCTGCCCCATCCGCTGATCCTGCACCGGTTCCTGAAACACGGACAGATACGTTCCAACCGCTTCCGCAAGCTGCCTGTAATCGGTTTTTGTCGGCTGGTACACATACCAGCCTGCTTTTCCATAGCCATCCCAGATATGGGGGCTGACTCCGTCACGGAAGTTGGGGTTGCTGGTGGGCTTCACCCCTCACAAATCCTTGAAGCGTACAACCATGCTGTCAATCGGCCCTTCATTCCGGTTGAGAAGCGTCACCTTCAGCCGGTCGTATTGGTTGGCGATCATCCCGGTCTGGAAATTGATTTTTACCCGGATGCTGTCGGTCAGCCTGCCGTAGCAGGCATTGCCGACAAAGCGCGTATCCGCAAACACTGCATCACGATCAAAGAGTTTGCGAAGCTCCTGTTCATAAAAAGTCATCCTTTGAATTCCCCCCTTTTCACAATGTCTGCCCCAGTTTCCAGTCTGCCGGGGCAGGCGGTTCGTTTCCCTCTGCATACTTCACTTCGCTGATTCTTTGCCGGGCGTCATTAACATCGTCCATAAGATCAAACACTTCCTTATACGGTGTGTAAAGCATCGAACCTGATTCGTCTGTCTGAGCTGCCAGTTTTCCCTTCAGGTAAAGCTGCAGCAGGCCATGCTCCACGCCTTTATCTTCAACCCCCTTTGCTTCAGCCATCCTTGATACTTCTTCAAAAAACTTACTTTTCATGCCCGAAACCGTATTGTTGTTTTCTGTTTTTATGGGGCTGTTTTCCTGTTCCAGCGTTGGGAGCAGTTCGATGCGGTTTTCGGGAGAGGCAAGAAGCACATCAATGCGGCCAGCCAGCCCCTCCATATGCTTCTGCCAGCCAATCCAGTCCTTTTCCTCAAACCAGCCGCCCCATTTACTGCCATCAGCCGTGTTCTCTTTTGCATATTTCAATGTGTCTGAAATATAATCGCGGAGCCACTGGACGGACTCTTTCGATGCGGAAAAAGAAGTAACGGCGCTGAATTTCTTATCCTGCGCCGCCCATTTTTCCTCATAATCCAGTCCGCCCATATCCCGGTCGAGAAATTTAACGATAATCTCTGCCAGCGCCATCGGGCTGGTGTGGGACTGCCCGTCACATACATCCGGCGGTGCGTTCCAACTGTCCCGCTTTAATTCCTCAATCAGTTTTTCGAGTTCCAGCCTGCCGTCCTCCGGCAGTTTTTTTCTGACCAGCCCCACGGCATCCAGTCCCGCGTCCGATTCAAATGCGGTAATTCCCCAGCATCCCATTGGTTTTCCCTCCTTTTTCTCATAAAAAAATAAGCCCTCCATATCCGGAAGACTTGACTTGACAATATCTGCATTCAGAGTTTACATACAACTGGCGGGGTTTCCCCGACAATAAAAAACGTCATGGCAGACTGATGCGCTTGCAACACACCAGTCCTGCGCTAAGGTGTTCTGACCACCCAGCACAACCGCAAAAACGGCACCACGACAAAGATATTATACCGCATTTGTCGCGGCGGCACAAGATAAAAACACAGCGCGTGCATGGGAATTGGAGTCTATGACTCCCGCCTTTGCATGCGCTTTTGACGATACGGGAAATTCCCGACCATTTAAGGAAAGGTCGGGATACGATGAATATTTTTCAATACAGGGGCAGCTTTTACGGCTGCCCGGAGAACGGGGCTTGTGCGAATGCCCTGCAGCCGCTTTTCGGGCTGGCAAAACAGATCCGCCTGCGTCTTGGCAGACAGGGATATCTGCTGGATAACTACCTCACTCTCTTTTTCGAGGGGGTCAGCGCCGGGGTTTCCCTGGATGCCGCCCTTCAGGGAACGGAAATGGGGGGCGAAATTCAAAAGCTGCTGTATCAGGTAATGGATGGCGCGGAAGCCGGACAGCAGCACCCTCTATACCAGAGAATACGGGAGGTATACGAACAGCAAAAAGACGCCATGTCTTTTCAGGAGAAGCACACGAACTCAAGCCTGCTCCTGTTTTTTCTGGCGGACAATATCATGGAGTATTACACCTCCCTGTTTATCAAAGAGCTGGAAAGCGATTTTACAGGCGTGGATGACATGGTGCGCTTCCGGAGTCTTTATGAACAGATTTCCCGGCTGGCTGGCGAATCCTGCATGGATGAACTCAACAAACTGCTTCAGCAGCGCTTTCTGACCGCGCCGGCGATCCGTTCCTTTACCCAGGGACTTGCCTATGATCTGGCCCTCAGTCTGGCCTCACGCGACCCGGAAACCAACAGGCAGATGTTCCAGCTCCTGCTGGATGCAATGCCCGGAAGCTGGGAGGAACCATGCACATGAAGGGCCGTGAATACCTGACAAGGGAGCAGATTGATATCCTCTTGAAATGCTATTATCTCAGGAAATATAAAAAGGCGGCCGATGCGGAGGGCATTCCTGTTTCCAGAGTACGGTCCATCCGGGAAAACGCCCTGCGCACCATCCGGCTGGCCTACAGCAAATCCCATATGCAGGGTTTACGGTTCGATGGTGAAACTGTTCTGGAACACATGGCCGAACGCTGCGGCATGGAAGCAGGGGAGCTGTCAGATATTTTTGACGGCTGCATCGCAGAGGGGCTTGCCTCCGAAAACAGGAAGTATTGGGACCGAATCCGCAAAAAGGGGGACGTGCCGACTGCCGCCGAACTGCTTGATTTTCTGTATGATAAGTTTGAGATCGAGATTGAAGGCTTTCTTTAGCCGGGAACAGAACAGCGGGGACAGCATCCGTTTTGGGTGCTGCCCCTGTTTTTCGTTTCCTGAAAACCTTGTGATCCCTCTATAGTACTACATCCCAAGTATCTGCCACACATAAAGCGGAGCCGTCAGGGTAAACACAAGGCAGGCAAACAGGATGGCCGGGGCTGCCCATTCAAACTGACCGTGCTTCCTGTAATCAAAGTAAGCCGTGCCAAGCTTGGCAAAGAAAAACACGGCGAGAATCAGGTCGATGGCGGGAAACACCACGTTGTCCACCACGGTTTTGATCTGCTGGGATGCCGTTGTCCATGTTCCTTCAATGGCTCCGGCCACATCCCCGGAGGCTGCATAGGCAGGCACACAGAACACGCAGGCCGTAAGAACGGCCGCACAGGTACACAGAGCAATTCGTTTCATTTTCATTTGATTTCTCCCTTCCTATTGAGGTCTGTGAAAAAGAAAAGACCGCGGAGCCGGTGGTCTCCGGCCTTGCAGTCCTTGTTCTTTTTCTGCTGTTAAACTGTTACATGGTCAGACTCTGCTGCGGGGCCTGCTCCGAGAGCAGCGGGGCTACTTCAATGATCTCCGGATGCTCCCGGAATTTCAGATCTCCGCGATACCCTGCCTTCAGGCGGCTGAACACCCGCCCCACCTCCAGAAGTTCAGGTGGAGCGCCGGGTGGAAATTCCTGATTCCAGCGCACCCAATCGCCGCTCTGAAAGCGCGGCTCCAGTTTGAGGATCACATAATCCTCCGGCACAAAGGCCGGGTAATGCTTCAGCACACCGCCAAGCCCAAAGTAGGGCTTGCCCTCCATCATCACCGTATTCCGCATCAGCGTCAGGGTATCTTCGAGAGAAGTACAGAACCAGCACTCGGTATCGCCCATACGCCGGATACGTCCATCCCGCATGATACTGTCCAGATGGTCGCGTTTGGTGTAGTGGTACAGGCTTCCCTCCGGTCTGGCAATTCGTTCATAAGGCATTTGAGATACCTCCTTAGTCCGGATTCTGCGGCGCAATATGCCAGTCGCTCCACAGATTGCCGCTGACTGTCAGCGAGTCGGTGAGGTTCATGGAGAGCATCCCGGCAGGGGTCCAGCAGTCTATCAGCCAGGTATAAGGCGTGTAGCTGCCGTCCGGATACCAAATGGGCAGGAAATGAGTTCGCCGGTTATAGGTGCTGTAGCGGTTTTCTTTGAATTCATGCGTCATGTTATAGCCGCCGCCCATCCGCTCTAAAAGCCGCCAGAAGCCCTCATACTGGAACTCCGGGAAGTAGGTGACCGCATTCTGCGCCGCCGTCACCGCCGAGCTTTGGCTGGTGCTGACACGGGTGGTGACTTTTTCATTAATCCCGTACCCGGATTTCAGGGTTCTGCCGCTGGCCGTTGGAGCCTTTTCATCAGGTGTAATGCGCATAGAACCGCTCAGGCTGGCGGAGTAGCGGTCAAGATCAAATTTCCACCAGCCGTAGCGATAGGTAATCCACATCTTTTACCTGACTGTGTTTAACAGCCAGGCAGTCAGAGGGATTTTCCCCCGCTTCGCACCGTGCGTGAGAGTTTCCCCTCACACGGCGCTCCATCTATACAGTGGGAGTATCATGTGATTTATCCAGTTGTTTTCTGAATTTTTCTACGTTTTTGCGTGCTTTCGTATCAAGGTGTGACAGATTCGCGGTTTTGTCGTTTACGATTCGATAGCATTCTTTATCCATGGAAGCAAGGTTATTTACTTTATTGATTTTTCCTATGGGCAATCCCGGATTGATTCTATGGGTACACAGTTTGCCGGTGATAAGCCATCTTCCGCAAACACGGCATTTTAATTTATCCCGGTTCAGAGCGTAGGCACGGTTCATATAGAACTCAAAATTATACATTCTTCCGGTCTGTCCGGTGGATACCAGCTCTGATGTTTCTATACTCAAAACATCGTCCAGTCTCGCATTCATACGCTGCCGTTTGGTTCGCTCAAAATAGATTGTCCGACCCTTTTCCGTGTACGGAGTTTCTTCCTGTATCTTATCCCCTACCTTATTCCATTTACAAAAATCAAGCCGGGTCGCTCCTATCCATATATCCCGATAACGGATTGCCGGGATTTTCGTGGTGTATTTCTGATGGACATTTACGAGATTCTGCGTCTGGTCTGCCGGAATCCATTTGCCTTTGTACTGTTTCAGCCGCCTTTTGGCCGCTTTTTCCAGATTCCGGCTATATTTCTTCATAGTAACATTCACCCAGCTACAGTTATCGTAGTAGTTTATCAGACCACGAACCTTGCTATTGATTAGATTTAATTCATGGATTGCTTTCTCCCTGCTTGCATCAAGCGGGATTTTCCTCCACTCCTTCGCAATCTCATCTACTTTCCGCTTTAACCTTTTCCTGTCAGGCAAAGTGCGGGGAATGTACCCCTTCTTAGCCTTGCCTTTCACTACCTTGTATTCATATCCTAAGAAATGGATATGCTTTTTGCGCACATCTGTTATCAGCGTTTTTTCTTCTGACAGATTCAATCTCAACACTTGTTCCAGAAAGGTTTTGATTTGTTCCTTCCACCACTTTGCATTTTGAGGGGTATCGGTTATCAGTACAAAATCATCAGCATAACGAATCAAATAGGCCGGGCGCAGATTACTGCGCTTACGCAAGGAACTGATTTTGATATCACTTCTTGCATAATCATGGGAGGTGTGCTTATCTATCCACTGCCTGCTCACCCATTCATCAAACATATCCATATATACGTTTGCAAGCAGCGGCGACAGGACTCCCCCCTTGCTGAGTGCCGACCTCATTTTTCTCGTTTTCGCCAACAATTCCTGCTCTCAACATAGCCTTGATTATCTGCAATACCCGTCTGTCCTTCACGCCCATATGATACAAGCGCTTAATCAGGATTCCATGGTTAATGCGGTCAAAACATTTGCTGATATCTCCTTCCACAATCCAATAATAACCTGTTTTGTGGACGTAGCCGGTAATACACTGCAACGCCATTTTTGTATCCCTCATTGGACGGAACCCGAAGGAATACCGGTAAAACTGTGCTTCCATGATTGGTTCCAGCACAATCCTTATGCATTCCTGTACAATTCTGTCCCGTATAGTCGGAATACCGAGTGGGCGCTTTTCCGTTTTTTCCGGCTTGTCGATATACACCCGGCGTATCTTTTCCGGCTTAAAATAATGAAATGCTTTCTGTATATTCTCAATCACCCATTCATAGGGCTTCTGGAGATAATCTCTCTGCATTTTCCAGCCGTCAACGCCCGGAGTTTCGCTTCCCTTATTTGCTTTTATATTGTGTATGGCTGTTTTAATCGTTACCTCACTGGACATGAGTTCAACCAAACCTGCAAATGACGGCCTTTTATCTCCGCCCTTTGCTGTCTTTGCCTCTAAATAAAGTGCGTCTAATGTATCACGCAAGTCTGTTTCGTTCTTCGGATAGTCGAATTGTTGTGCCATACGCACCACCTCCTTTCGGATTTCTGGTGTTTCTGGTTTTAGTCAGGTTCGCCTACGGCTTCCTCGACAGACTGGTCACATGATTTCTGTACAGACTATGCCCCTTCGCTCCACACCCATTACGGTGCTTCATCACTACTACGGGCTGCCGTCCCACAGCTTCACAGGCCATTTCCTACCTGTTAGAGCGAGTGCAATAACTCTTTTAACGGCTTGCCGTTCTCTGCTGTGGTTCCTTCGTTCCCTGCATTCTAGCTTTACATAACAGTTTTAGCTCTACTCTGTAGCCCGACTGCCATCTTTAGCTGGTGTGATGTCTGCTAAAGACATTCGACCACGGTTTCCCTATGGTTTTCTGTTGGACGGCACGATCACAAGAGCCGTTCAACGACAGTTCCCCGTTATGGGGCGAATACCTTCTTGTTTCGGTATCCTTAGTGTTACGAGCTGTACGTTCAAGTATTCGTCAGCCTTTCGACATACTAAGCATGACTGTTTTATAGCCCCCCGCAGTTACTTGCCCCATCACAGGCGCTTTTACCGCTCTTCACCGAGCTTCATACACTGAACTTATTGCAGTCCAGTGCATGTCGGAGTATTAGGGATTTTGTCACCTCTCACACGAGGTCAGGCAGGAATCACACCTGCCGATTCAAATGCAGAGTTCAGGTTTCCTCTGGAAACCTGTTCAGCTTTATTGCGCATTTCTACACAGATTAACTGAAAACGAAGCGCGCGTGGTCGCACCAGAACCCATCGTCATCGTCATCCCCGCTGTGCCATACCCAATATTCATACCACCAGGGCCTCCAGATGCCCCAGCTTGCCGAAGTGACTTGTGCGTTACTTGGTACTGACGGCCGGGAGAAGCTGTCGTTGCGGTCATCCGCGTTGGGATCGGGAGGCGGGTTCTCATCCATATCCACGATGTTCACATGGATGGTTCCCTTGCTTACAGAGCCGCCGCCGTGGACTCGCACCGTGATGGTCATGGTCTGCGGTGTGCTCGGTGTTGTCCAGCGAATCCACGCGAGCTGGCTGTCACCCTCCGGGTAATAGACGTTATCCACCGTATAGCTGCGGCCTGCCACGTTGAAGTTGACCGACACCGCATGATCCGGATCACTCTGGCCGCCACTGACATCAACTGCCGTGATAACTTCCGTATTGGTGCGGTACTCGTAGTCGTATGTGCTGACTTCCGGCGCTTCTGGCGGCGCTTCATTAAACCGTACCACCCCCAATCCCAACGCCGTTTTGACTTCGTTGTTGGAGCGTATTCCAGAAACCGGGCCGCTCCATGCGGGATATCCTAAATCTGGTGTTTCCAAAAACATAGCCAGGGGCAGATTTTGAAATGCCACGGTGGGAAGTTTGGATCGGACTGCCCCGCTTGTCTGCTCATCGTATAGCGCAGCCTCCGTGGCAGTCATGGCAAGCCTTACTCCCTGAAACGTCACATAAGCAACCGGTTCAATCAACAGACGGTATTCTCCATTGATGAGCACATTGAAATCCATCCCTGTAAGATTTGCAATACTGCGGATGACCTGTTCATCCGTAAAATACGATTTAATCTGTGCAATGCTTGCCTGTCCCAAACTTTGTGAACTCATGATTTTAGGCAAAGCCTGCGCCGGATTCACATAAGTATATCCAGTCATGCTGGGGGACAAGACCGCTCCATTGGTATACTCCAGCTTAGACACCTTGTGGAAATGACCTAATCCATCAGGGTGTTTATTTGTCAGATCAATCGGGGTCGTCACAACAGCGTGATCACTTACCCTGACTACCGTTACCCTGACGCCATCGTTTCCCGGAGTCCATTTGTTGGAACTGGTTCCCTGCCCCATCCCCCCGCCTCCATTGTCCACATTCCCTTCACCTACCGCATAGACAGGCTGACACGGCAGTACAGAAAGAAACAGTATTACAGCCAAGAGGATTCCTCTTAATTGTTTCAAACACATCCTCCTTCCCAAACAAAAAGGCATAGTCCAAAGACCATACCCTTTTCCCTGTTCCGTTATTTAATTGCCCATATCGCCTATTTTATTACCATTTTCATACATGTCATTCGCCGTTGTCCCCTGTGCGTCCCCGGTTCCATCTACCCAGCCAAATCCCGGAAAATAAGTCTGCCCCTCTGAATTGGTTTCCCCGCCCTGGGGCTGGCCGGGCGCAGGCTCCGGTTCGGCAGGTGTCACGACTTCTTCATGCTCCACCGGCGTGGGAGGCGTATCCACCTTCGTTCCGTCCGGCTTCTGTGTGGCATCCTTTTTTACTTCCTCGCTGGGTTCAGCGGGCTTGGTGACCTCCGGCTGGATGCTCTGCTCCGTCTGGTCGGTCTGCGCCGGCCGGGTATCCACCGGCTGGCTGGATTCCGTGCCGCCTGTCGCCGCTTCCGTGTTCGGCTGGACGACTATCTTTTTTTCTTCTGTGTTTGGTTCTTCTTTTTCTTCCGTGCCTGGTTCTTCCGTGTTGGCGGCAAGGCTGCTGGGATTGACCACGATTTCTGATGCAGCGGGGCTTTTCTCCGAAAGCTGATCCTTACCTGCGGGAGCTTTCGCAAACTGCAGGCTAATGGCGGCGATCAGTCCGATGCAGATGACCGCGCCGCCGCTGACGGCAAGGTATTTTTTCGTTTTCTCGCTTAATTTCATATGGGATTCCTCCTTTTCCGGTTGGGTTCCTCTTGTTACGTCACAACATACTATACATTTTTTCAGAAGTCCAGCAATTTCCCTGTTTCTTCCCGAAGTTTTTTAAAACACTTCGATATATCCGGCCTGCACCTTCAGGGTGATATGCATGGAGGGCAGAAGCCTGCCGCCAAACCGTACCGGTACCTCCAGCCGGATGACGGCGTCCGCCTCAAACCGCTGGGCATTGCGGGGATTGGAGGGGGCCAGCGGAGCATTGCGTATCGTGACGGACAGGCTGTCCACGGCGAATTCCATCGCCCCGCCGGAATCCCCGGCATATTTAATATGTCTGCCGCCTCTTAACTCCGTACCGATGGCGCTGTCAAGGTAAGTATAGATATCGCTTTCGCTGACTGCGGTTTCCCAGCCGGTACCGCCGTCCGGCAGATAGCCGCCCGAATAGCCCTCGCGCACCCCGTGGTAAACTCCGGCATAGTTGTCATTGACCGTGGAGATAATGGCGTCCTCCACCGCTTCCTTTACCCCCGCCGCAATGATCTGGAGACGGAAATACTCACTTAAACCGCACAGAATGATGATGAGCGCCAGCGTGACGCCGATCACCAGAGGGAAAGACACTCCCCGCCGGTCTTTTATAATCTGTCTGATTTTCTCAGCCAACTGCACGTTCACCTCATTTCCAGTAGACTTCTGATTTGCCTGTGGCCTGCGCTTTCAGGGTGACGGGAAAGGAACCGAACCCGCCGAACAGGCCGATATTCCGGTGCAGCGTCAGGGTGACCGTCACTTCCTCATTGAGCTGAATCCTTCCGCTTGTTGACCATGAAATATCCGGGTCAATGCCGGTTTTCTCCCGCAGAACAGCGGCGCGGTGTGAGGTTTCCGAACCAACCCGGCCCGTAACTTCCGCCTCCCGCACCAGCTCCGTGGCAAAGATATCAAGCTGCTGTTTTGCCACGAACACGGGCAGTATCCGGATTGCCAGCGCCAGTACCAGTACGGCGCATAACACCAGCACGACAACATCAAGATATCCCTCGGCCCGCCTGCTTTTCATTATCTGACCGGGCTGCTTCAGCACATGGTCACCCCCTGTTCCATCGCAGGGATTGCGGAGCCGTCCTCCAGCATGGGGTAATCGCCCACGCCGAATCCCCGGTCGGCCATATTCCACAGGGCATGATCCAGTTCTTCGTGATGGTCATAGCTCTGTTCTTCCAGCCAGCCGTCCTTCAGCACCTCCAGCGGATTTTCAAACTGCAAAAGATAATCCGCATAATCTTCGAACGCGCCCCCGACACTCAGTTCCTCATAGATAAACTTAGCGGCGGAAATCTCAGACGCCATCTCAATAAGGTCAGGAGCAGGTTTTATCTTTAACTGCTGGATGTAGGCTTCATAGTTCGCCTTTAACCGCTCCTTCAGTTTCTGTTCCTTATCCATTTCCCGCATTCCTTCCTCCTCCTTTTGCGCCGCCTCAAGTTCCTCATTCTCCGGGTAATCCATAAACATATGGCAGACATGGTTCTGGCGCCGGACGCTCAGTATTTTTTGCGAGAGCAGTTCTTCCGCTCCCAGCCCCATGGAACACTCCGGAGCGCCCGGATGCGCCGGGACGCTTTCCCCGGCCAGCAGTCCCTTGGCCTGCTCCGGCGTAAGGTAAACATAACCGCCCGGCGTCATCATGTCGAGGCAGTCATTTGGGTATTTCTGAATAAACTCCCGTAAGAGCATAGGATTCCTCCTTCCTTAGAACATCCCGCCAAGGCTTGTCACCGCCACATAGCAGATAATTGCCAGATAAGTTATCAGGAAGCACATCAGCATGGCAAAGGAAAACACCCGGATTTTCGGCGGGATCTTCTGCGCCTGCGCTTTCAGCCGCTGCAGTTCCATCTGTTTGAAATCATGGGACAGCATCTGGAAATACACCGCGCTGTCATCGCCCCGCAGCACGCCGATCAGTCCCCGTACCACATCAGAAAGCATGGGGGAATTGAGCCTTGCCTCAAACCGGGTGAGCGCCGCTTCATAGTTGGAGGAGCGCATATCCGCCAGCAGGATATCCAGCTCCCCGGTCAGGGCGGCTCCCGCGTTCTCTTTGAACCGTTCCAGCATCCCGATGACATTGCGGCTGGCTTTCAGCTCCTGTTCGATGGTTGCAACGAGCCGGGGCAGTTCGCTCTCAATCTCATCCCGCTTGGCCTTCAGCCGTTCATTGGCTTTCTGGCTCTCCTTAAAATAAATCAGTACCGATAGGATTACTACCACTGGCGACAATAGCGGCAGGAGAAACACACAGGGAACGATGCCCAAGAGGACAGCCCCCGATTTCACGAACGCATACGCCTGATAGACCTCCGGCGTCAGGTTCATTCCGCTGGCTTTTAGCACGTTGTTCATCCGGCTGCGCTTGTATTCGTCCATCCGGATGTATTTTGCCAGCCGCACCGCCACCGTCATCAGGTAGGTTTCCATGGTTTTGGCCGCTTTCTTCTCCTGCTTCACCGTCCCCAGCATGGCCTTTGCCGCACCGATGGTGGGCAGCCGGAGCAGGGAGGCCGTCAGAAAGAACAGGCCAAGGGCTAAAAACAGCCCGAATAAGAATAACAGTCCCGTCACGGCGGTCACCTCCTGTACTCAATGGGACGGGTCAGCTTCACAACAAAGCTGGCCGAGATAAAGATTACCGCCGCCGTAATGGACAGGATGATCTGCCCCAGCGGCGTGTGCATCAGGACATGATACCAGTCCTGATTTAACAGGTACATCAGTGGAATATTGCCCACCACAAAGATCACCATGATTAAAAACTCCTTGCGAGGCTCCGCAATCATGTATTCCAGCTCTGCGTTGACGTTACGCATATCGGAGAGCTTGGCCACAATGGGCGTGAGTGTGGTTTTCAGGCTCCGGTCATGCTGGCAGTCGCAGAGCGCATCGCACCACTCCCGGAATACCTCGTTGTCAATCCTGCCCTGCATGGCTTTCAGCGCCGCTTCAATATCCGGGTTCACCAGCTTGAACTGCATCAGAAAATCTCGAAACACCTTGGAAACAGGCGGATTTAAATAGGCAGTGTTTTCCTCCACGGCAGTCACGATGTCCTCGGTACGCAGGTATGCTGTGGTAATGACGGACAACGCCGTTTCCAGTTCCGCGGAAATGTCCCGCTTATAGTGGCTGGCGGTCAGCTTCACATACCAGAACGGCAGGAACATAAACCCCGCCGCCATCACCGGGGCCAGAAAGAAATTCCCAAGGAGGATGGCAATGGAGCCGCCAAGGCAGAACATCGCCAGCGAAGCCGCGCAGATCAGCGAAAAACGGTTTCCACGCCCGGTCATCTCAAGGACGGCCTGTGCCTCCGTGATTTCCCGGCGAAACGGGCCGGGCTTCTTGCGTCCGGAGGTCGCTTTGATATCCTCCCGGATGCTGTGCCTTGGCCGGAGCAGGAAGGCGAACAGCCCGTCCGTAAATTCCACCGGCTTTAAACCCAGCAGCAAAAATGCGCCGACAATCAATCCGGCGCAGGCTAACAGTTGAATGGCTGTCATGCGGTTTTATCCTCCTTCCTTTCATCAGGCAGCGCCCGGAGTTTCTCCAGAAGATCCTGCGGCATCCCGTTTTCCATCAGGCGGCGGGCAAGGCTCTCCGAGATGGGATTGACCTGCCAGTGCTGTCCGGTGACAATGAATTTCCCGTCCTCCACCCGGTTTTCTGTGATCTGGTACTGGAACAGGGGGCGGAAGTTCCTCGTTCCGTCCGGCTGAATTTCACACTCCATGATCTCCATCAGGCGGCGGTCTTTGTTTTCAAGCTGTTTGCAGAACGCCACGATGGGATACGCCTCGGTCACAAAGCCCATCAGCGTTTCATCGCTCATATCCACGGCCCGTTTGCACAGAGAAACCATGCGGCGGTAGGTGGCGTCACAGCTCATGGAATGGATGGTGGTGACCACGGCCACGCCGGTCCGGGCGGCTTCCTGCGCCGCGTTTGCTTCCGGTCCTCGCATCTCGCCCACCACGATCACATCGGGGTTAAACCGCAGCGCCATGTCTAACAGGGCAATCTGATCCACCCGCTGGCGCTCGTTTTCGCTGTCGCGGGTCAGGGTATGGATGACGGAATTTTTCACCCGTCCATCCGCATCCCGGCGCACCAGCGCCAGCTCGCGTGAGCCATTCTCGATGCTGTAGATACGCTTGCTGTCCGGGATGGTGGTTAAAAGCCAGCCCAGCAGAGTGGTCTTGCCAGAGCTGGTCGCCCCGGCTACACAGACGGAAATGCCGTAGCGGATGCACTCCGACAGAAAATCCAGCATCTGGTCAGTGGCAGTGCCGCCTTTCACAAAGTCCTCTTTTTTCATGCTCTGTGGATTTACAATTCTTATGGAGGCTGCCACACCCACATCTTCATCCACGATAGGGGATTTCAGTACCGCGATACGGATGTTCTTGCTTAAATGCCCAAGGACGCTGGGGCTGGCATCATCCAGCACCATGCCGGAAATATGCAGCATCCGGCGCACCACATTGATGGCGTGTTCCGGGCTGTCGAAGTGTTCCGCGAGTTTCTTCGTGACGCCGCCTGAATACTGCACCTCCACATCATCCCATGCATTGACATCAATTTCCTCAATGCCCTCGCCGTAGATGTATTTGGTCAGGAAGCCGAACTCCGCCATTTCGGAATAAATACCGTCAATGAGTTCGTCCGTGGTCATCCCTTCCACAGCGATCCGGTGATCCAGAATGTACTTGCCCGCAAAGCGCCTGATCTGTGCCTTGACTTCCTCGCTGCCATCGCCGGTGACGAGGCTGCTGTACTCTTTGGAGAGATACGCCTGCACCTCCCGCAGCACCGAGGTAAAATCCCGGCTGCTGTCCTCTGCGGCAAAGAACAGGTCATGGGTACGCAGTGTCCGGGCCGCCCTGCGCTGTGGGGAAGGATTCTCTGCCTCATCCGGCTGTTCATCCACAGCAGGCTGTGCCGCCGCACCAGACCTTACTTCCTCATTGGGTTCCAATTCTGCCGAAGGTTCCGGCTTGCGGTCACCCGATGCGGATTCTTCTTTCTGTATTTTCCAAGTACCATCCCCCACAGGATAGTCCGGGCCGAACTGCAGATTGGCAAATTTGTCTGTAGGTTCCGGAGCCGGTTCATGGCTTGCTGCCGTTGCTGCTTCGTGGCTCATTCCGAACATTTTCTCTTGCTGGACACTCTGGACGGAATCCCCATAGAATGCGGCTTTGCTCCGCTTTTCTCCTAACATCCGAACACCTCCCTTGTGATGGATTCGATTGTCTTGCGGAATCCACGGCTGTCCTTCAGCCCCAGTTCCTTAAAGAGATTCCCCTCCAGCACCTGCGCCGCCACTTCCTCCGAATGGAGAATCTGGAACGCCACGCTGCCCAGCACCTGTTCAATGTGACCGCTGGCCTCATTGGGGCGCACGTTGCTGGCCACCTTATACTGCTTCTCCGCGTCCCATTTGTTTTCCCGCAGGAGCGGGAGCTGGCTGGACAGGTAGCTGATGGATTTCAAGTCGCAGTTTACCAGCCGCAGCACCGCGTCAGATTCCATCAGGGCGATGGCCGAGAGGATGTCGTTGGCGATATAGCTGCCGCAGTCGATGATGATGTACGGCACGATGTTCCGCAGGCAGTTTAACAGTTCCTCCGCCTGACTCCGCTCATAGGGCGGGTAGGTGTATTCATTCTCTCCCTTAAGCATCCCGATCAGCGTCAGGTGCTTGAATTTCTTATGGGTGATGCAGTTGTGCCGCACCAGCGATTCCGACACATGGCTGGCGGCGAGGATGCTGCCGAGGGAATGTTCTTCCTCCAGTTCGTTCGGCGGGCAGATGCAGGGGAGCATGGGCGTGTTCATATCGCACAAAAGCAGCGCCACATCCCGGTGCTGCTGTGCCAGCCGTACCGCCAGCTTGACCGCCGTGGTGGTCTTGCCGGAGCCGGGGCTGCCCCAGACCGCCAGCATCTGGTTTTCGTTCCCCGGCTCCAGTTCGGCTGCGTCCTCACCGGCTTTCCGGCTGAATATGCTGTTTTTCAGAAAATTCACGGTCATTCCACCTCACTTTCCGCAGACGCATCGGTGGATTCCTCGCTTTCCGTGGAATCGGGGCTTTCATCTTCCGTAGTCTGCTCCGGGGCGTTTCCTTCCGTTTCTTCCTCGGCGGGCGGATACAGTTCGGTCAGCACAGCTTCCTGCGCTGTGATAAACGCCGCGGCATTCGTCTGATCGCCGCGATAAACAAGGGACAGATGCAGCTTGCCGTCCGCCTCCAGTTCCGCAAGGACTTTGGCCTGCTCCGGGGTGACCAGCAGGGTAACCGTACCGGGCAGTTCCTTTTCCGCATCCCCATCGCCCTGTTCGCCGGTGTTGGCGTCATAGCCGCTGTTAGCCGTGACCGCGATGACCTCCACATACTGCAGCTCGGCGGGAATTACGGTAGCCCCCTGTTTCTTATAGTCCGGCGCGATGACGGAAACAATATCGCCGCTCTGCAGCTTGCCGGACAGGCCGTTGGCAAAGGCTTTTACCGATACGGATATGGCCTGCTTTTCCCCGGTCAGGTTGTAAAGATAGGCGTTTTCGGCGGCGGGTTCGTCCGCGATCTTGGACGCGATGATGTAATCGCCGGGAGCGAGATCCGCGGAAGCGAATTTTCCAACGGCGGTGTCAAGGTTCCTGACCACACCGTCCGGCAGGTTGTAGCCGCCCACCTCCACGGTTTTTATCTTGTCCGCGGTGATTTCCTCCCCGGTCTTTACCGGCTTCACCACCCGGACGATCTCGGTCTTTTCACTGATGCTCTGGTTAAACAGCGGCGTGACGGCAAAGCAGATCACAAGGGACAGCACAATGCAGATCACGCCGATGACGGTTCGATTCTTGAAAAATGGCATATCGTTTTCCTCCTTTTTAGAAACCCTGCATCTGAAATCCGGCCTGAAGTTCCTGCTTCTCAGCCATCTGTACTTCCTGAACAATTTCATCCAGGGTAAGCATCGGTTCTTCATCGAAAAAGCACAGGTTTTCCAGCCGCATCGACTTCTCATCCTCAAATGGCAATGGGCAGGCTGATAAGACAGCGCCTGCACAATTTTCTGTCACTGGCTCCTTTGAGATAAAATTATGTGCAAAATCTTCAGGCTCCCCCGTACCATAAAGGTCATAACAGTAAAGCCCGTCCGGGACACTGTTGTGATCCAGGGCGGCTCCAGTTCCCCAAACTTCAGTCCCATTCCATTTGGCCCGTTCATAAAGCCATTTACTGGCATCCGTGCGTTCTTTCATATGTCCTCCTTCCTTCTGAAGACAGACGGGCTTCGGGAAGCCCGCCCGTTCTGGCTACTACACCAAATGCTTTCTGCTGCGGCGATAGAAAAAAGCCGCCAGCACAGCTACGGGAACAGCAGTACAGATGGTAATAATCATTTTCTTTTTCATAAGATAAGCCCTCCAATTTTCATAAAATAGGCGGCGGCAGAGCCAGCCGCAAGAAACGGTCCCACAGGAAAGGCATATTTTCCTTTCTTCCCGTGAAGCCGCCGGATATAGGAACAGGTGGTGGCATAAAGCAGAAACGCGGCAAGCCCCAGCACAGAAGCAGCCAGGCTGGCTGGCAGTCCCAGCACCGCGCCGGTGGCTGCCGCCAGCTTGATATCCCCGCCGCCGATCCCGTCCATGCCGCCAAAAAACAGGGCGATTACAAAGTACGGCAGTGCGCCCAGAATACCCAGCAGGTTCTCCGGGGAAAAGCACAGGAAAGTCAACGCCGCAATGGCAGTCTGCAGCCCGTCCGGGATTTCCCGATGCCGGATATCACAGACAGAAACCGCAAACAGCAGAGAAAGAAATAATCCCGCCTGTACCGAAATCAATACCGGGGCAAATGCCACCGTTGCCTCTGTCAGCAGAGCTGCCGGATTATCCGGCATAGTTGAACATTTCCTGAATGCGGCGGGTGAGTGTAGGCATGACTTGCTCATTGAATAATGCATAGAGACCCGCCAGCAACAGCGCCCCAAGCACCACAGCTATCAATATTTTGAGTAGGCTAGGCTCCCAGCGCCTTACCGCTTCACAGCGGCAGGTTTCCAAAAGCCCGCCCCCGAACCGGACTTACACCTCTCGGTGTATCCGGCTCTCCATTTATCTATCAGTCTAATTCTCCAGCATGTAAACTATCGTGACACTGCACGCACAATGCAAGTGTCTTACGTTTTCGGGCTATCATCAGCCGTTCCCACCGCTTTTTCCCCTTTAAGTCTTTGAGCTTTTTCACATGATGGATTTCAATCTTCACGTTTTCAGCTCCGCACCACTCACAATGTCCCGCTTTTAAACGGGAAATCAGACTGGTCGGGTTATTATTGCGGTACACTTTCGGAACGTTATCGACCTCCGGTTTTGCAATACCTGTTTTCACTTTCTTGAAGCCGTCCTCATAATAGTACAGTATCTTTTCACCTTGTTTTGTCTGGTATTTTACACCAAAGTGCTTGTAACCGTATTTCTTTCGGACACCGCTGATATGGAGCTTGTATTTTGCCCCAAAAGTTTTAAACATGCTGAATTTCATCACATAATTAAAGTGGTCGAGGACGCTCGCATTGTCTGCGATTTTGTAATAATTATAAAGTCCTCTGACTTCAGCATTGTATTGCTGCACAATTTCAAGGTCATCATTGCTGATTAGATAGGTTCGGTGGACAGGATTAAATAGTTCCTTTCCGTTTTGATACCTGATTTCAAGAGCCTTATAATCCATGAGCTTTTTCTGCCATTTTTCACGGGGAACATACAGTTTTACCTTGCCGCTTCTGGCACGCCTTGTATAGCCATTTTTATCTTCACGCAGACTTTCATTGTCTGACACAAAAATATCATAGCTGAGAAAACGGGCCATATCACGGGCATTCGTTATCAGCGTTTTTTCCTCTGACAATTCCAGTTTCAAAGTTTCTGACAGAAACCGTTTGATATCTGCCTTGATTTCCTCTGCGTCCTGCTTACTGCCTGTTACTCCACACAACCAATCATCTGCATAACGCACATAAAACAGACGCCGGTATCCGCTGTCCTGCGGATTAGAGTATTCGCATTTCAACATTTCGCTTCGGATAGCATGAATCCTGTCATTTGCTGCTTTCCGTTCTTCTGCCGTCATATCTGCCCATTTATCCTTTGCGTATAACTTATACCGCAGATATTTAAGCTTCTGTTCCCAGCTTGCGTATTCTTCGGACTTCTGACGCTTTTTCCCACACTCAAACTCTTTCATGTAAATTTCCATGTATCTGTCCAGTTCGTTCAGATATACATTTGACATAATTGGACTGATAACCGAGCCTTGTGGAGTGCCGGAATAAGTATTATGAAATGTCCAGTCCTCCACATATCCCGCTTTCAGAAATTTCCACAACAACGCAATAAAATATTCGTCATGGATACGTCTGCGCAGAATGTTTATTAGCACCGTGTGGTCAATGTTGTCAAAAAATCCGCAGATATCGCCCTCTATGAACCATTTTACACCTGTGAAAGTGCCTTGTATCTGCTGCAAAGCTGTGTGGCAGCTTCGGTTCGGACGGAACCCGTGTGACAAGTTGGAAAATGTCGGCTCATAAATGCTCTCTAATATCAGCCGCACGACTTCCTGCACCAGCTTATCGTCAAAGGACGGAATACCCAGAGGGCGTTTTTTTCCATTCTTTTTCTCAATATACGTGCGCCGTGCGGGATTCGGCTGATAGCTGTGGTCTTTCATTTTCTCTATCAGCTTTTGTATCCTGTCCATGCCCATACCGTCTATGGTTTTTCCGTCTGCTCCTGCGGTCATGTTTCCCTCGCTGGCATAGACATTCTGATACGCCAGAAGATAAAATTCCTCATTATACAGATTCCGGTACAGGCGTTCATAATGATACCCCTCATTACCTGCTTTTGATTTCAGACTGTTTAACACATCAATTGGATTCCTCAATGCCTCACGCACCTTTCCTTTCTTTATGTTAATAGATAAACTGCCGCCCTTCGCCATGTGCATGGCTTTCCCATACTCGGACTACTACGGCGGCTCCGTTGCCGTGCCGGATATTCAGCGTCATCTTTCTTGAGCTTTTAGGTCTTGAAATTTCTCACCTTGCGGCATTACGCATAGCTTAAAAAAGCGTTCCAGTTTAGGCAATCTCCGTTTAGACGGTTAGAAACAGAGCTTGTCAGATTGTCGGATAGAATGTTCGTCCTTTTCCATTTATTATGGCTGGTCGGTGCAAATATCACAGACTACCGTGCCAGCAATCTACACGGCTCCTGCACCGCCTGACACCTAAACTATCGTGTGCCAGGGACTCGACTATGACCCCTCGGACTATTCATAAAGCAATCAAGCCTTTATCCTCATATCTGACCTTTCCCCTTGCCATTCAGTCGCAGCCGTGATAGTTCGGCTGACTTATGACGTTACCAACATGCTACACTCCCTGTCCGGTTTCCCTTTCAGATAAGTTGGTTGGAGAGGATTGTGGGTATAACACCCGGATATTTTTCAATCCCTGCTTTGCTAAAGCAGATTTTCTAACCGTCCGCGTTCGTAACAACTTTGTGCAGTTGTTACGCCCTTACGGACGCACTGGCGGTGTCCACATACCCCTCCCCGGTATTTTCGGAGAGTTTCGCCTTGGCCTGCAGGGCTTTCATGGTGACAGCGTTGCGGAATTTGATTACCTGATTGTTGATCTTCTTCATTGTGTTTTCCTCCATAAATTTAAGATTTTTATTGGTTTTACAGTTGTTACATTCCGGACATCTGATGGCCGGGCTGGGGTGCTTCCTGCACAGGGGCTGCCTGCTGGGGTGCGTCTGCCTGCGCCATCGTGATGGCCTGATGGTAGGCATCCAGCACAGCCCCGTGGAGCTGCTCTCTGAATTCGGCGGTTACGGGGAAGCAGACCTCCTTATAGCCGTCCTGTGTCTTACGGCTGGGCATGGAAACGAACAGTCCATCCCTACCGCCCTCGACAACTTTGATTCCCCGGACGGCAAAGCAGCCATCGATGGTCGCCGAGGCATAGGCCCTTGTCCCGCCCTGCGCTCCGGGTGGGTACATGGAAGTGATTCGGATATCCAGTTCTGTCATGGTGGTTCCTCCTTCTTCTGCTCTTTCATAAAAAAGCGTCCTTTCTGCATCTATCCAGCAAAAAACAGCCAGGGATTCCCGCCTGCTAAAGCTGCATGGTTGGGGTCTGCGTCATCGACTGTTCAGGCGGTTCAAAGTCCACCTGTTTGAAGCCGAAGCGGTCAACGTAGTGGAAGGTGCTGCCGAATTCATCATACAGCTCCAACACATCACTCATGGAGAGGGAATGACCGGAGTAGCCTGCCGGGTGGTCGATATTAAACTTGGTATAAAGCGCCTCCAGATCATTGGTTTCCACCGCGCCGTCATACACCTGCTGATAATTGGTCGGATTGGGCGGCCCGAAGTCACGGCACAGTTCCTCATAGCCAATAAACTTCATCCGGACATCCACATCGGGATTAAGCTGCCAGACGCGGCAGTTCTTTAATACCGGAATCTTACGGGTGTCCTTCGGGCCGCTCATCAGCCGGTCAAACATCCCGTCTGTCCATTTGACCTCCCGGATATTCCGCTGCTTTTCGAGAAATGCGTTCAGCTCCGGCCCCTCAAACATAGGATCAACCACGGCCCGTCCTTCTGTTACCCGGCCTACCCGGTTGCCGTAGTAGACGATGACGCCGCTTTCAATACGGATCGGTTTCATTGTCCATCATCTCCTTTATGTCATGGTCATGCCGCCATCCGGCTTCTGCTCCTGACGGAACTTCTCCATGTCCTCCTGTGTGGGGAAGATTACCTGACCGTTCACTACCTCCATCACCGCAAAGTCATCCCGGTCACAGATTAAAACCCGGTGTTGATAGGGCTTCTGCATTTCCACATAATCCCGAACTTCCTCCGGGCTGCACAGCCAGACGCCTGCGGCATACCTTCCGTCCGGCAGAAAGCTGTAACCGGAATACTGCGGCTCATGGTTGGAGAGGCTGGGCGCCCCGGACGGGCGGATCTGCGAAAGCTGCAGCTTGGCATCATCCGGCAGAAGCTCCGGCTTCAACGTCCCAAGCACATCACTGCGCGAAAACCGGTATTGCTCGCCATTGTTCAGGGACACCAGAAACACAGTGCGCCCAATAGGGTTAGGGTTCGCCCCGTTGCCGCCCGTGCAAAAGAAAAGCTGCCCCGGATGATCTTCAGGAAGCGCGGATGGATGCAGAACAGCCACCTTGCCTTTCAGGGAAAAGTCATATCCGGTTTTGTCACAGTCCTCATAGGCAAAAGTACGCATTGGCTCATCCCTCCTTCCTCAAGGGCGAATCCGCAAGCGGTGACGCCCTGAGCAGACCGCTCAGTTCACCAATCAGCTCCAGCCTTGTGCTGTCCGGCATGGATTTGAATGCCGCCCGCACATAGGCTTCCACCGCTTCGGGGGACTGGTCGCCCGCCTCCACAATGTCCACTTTCCTCACCGTTACCTTTCCATCCGCAAGGCCCAGCCGCACAATGTCGCCGTACTCCATTTTTGCGGCGTCCCGCAATGCTTTGGGAATCAGCACACGGCCTTTCCCGTCCACCAGCTTGTAAATGGGTTTATTCATCGAAATATCCTCCTTCCTCCAGTGCGGACATCACTTCCTCCGGGGGAATGCCCAGAGCTTCCAGCAGATCAAACAGCGGCTGGTTCGCTGTCCGCAGGGGTTCCTCTGTACCGATCAGCAGCACACCGGGGATGGTCTCCACGGTAAGGTCGCTGTCTGGTGAAATACCTGCCGCCTCCAGCATGGAGTTCGGGATGGAGAGGAGGCCGTAATCCGCCGCACTCTCCCTGTTTTTCTTTTCTGTCTGTTTCATGCTCCCTCGCTTTCCGGGCTGTCCTGCCCAATGATTTCATAGTGATCTTCCTCGTCCCCGCCGCACAGGGAGAACAGATGGAGCTGCTGGGGCTTTGCCCGTTCCAGCTCTCCCGGATCGTAGTTGGTGATGATAACCTCCGGGAACTCACAGCCGCCGTCATACCGCTGGGCCAGGTTGTTGATGCGGGTAACGGCGGTGATGGTGTATCCGGCATACAGTTCCCGGATGAATTCACAGTCGTTGTAGCTGACCATCCACTTTCCTTTGCTGGCGGCCAGCGCATCCCGCAGCCTCGCATGATCATCCTTTCGGAATACCACGGCATAGTGGCCCTCTGTTTCGTAGTAAGGCGGATCACAATAGAAAAAGGCGCTGTCCCGGTCGTACTGCCGGATCAACGCCTCAAAATCTTTGTTTTCCACCACCGTGTCCGCCAGCCTGTGGGATGCCTGCCAGATGGCGGCAAAGCATTTACGCACATCGAAGGGCTGGCAGCCATACGAGGTACAGCCGCTCCCATAGCTGTAGCGGATCAGCTTGAAAAATGCCGCCGCACGTTTGACATCCGTCACCCTGGCGTTTTCCAACAGGATTGCCTTGATTTCCTCAAACTCCGGGGGCGGCAGGGAATGCCCGGCCAGTTCCAGTTCTTCCTGCAGGAATTGGGTGTCAAATTCCCGCTTGTCAAGGAAGTTCTTGATTACCGTGAATTCGTCCCGGCTGTTTAAGGGCAGGAAGCCCAGCTCCCGCAGGAGCGATCCCGTCCGGTTCTTCACACAGTAGAACAGGTTGGCGAGGTTGGAATTGTAGTCATTGTAGACCTCCATGCATTTCTGGTCGGGCGGCCTGCCGAACAGCACCCAGCCACCGCCGCCGAATACCTCAATGTAACGGTCAAACTTTGCCGGGAACATGGTATAAATCAGCTTCCGGAGGGCTTTCTTGCCGCCCACCCATGAAATAAAGCTGTTGATGCCGCATCACCTCCTTCCCGCGGCTGTTATTCTCATGTCAACTTCATACCGGGAGCCGGTGGTTTTGGAGCCAGATATGCTGCCAATTGTTCCGGTGTCGCCTGCTGAAATGTTTCAAGGCTCATATCCATGCCAAGAAATCCCCAATCCTCCGGGTAATAGCTGCCGTGTCCATCAAGCGGGAACGGCTCCCTGCACAGGATGGTTCCCCGGTGGTTGACCAGCACATGGGGCTTTACCTCGGCAAAGCTGCCGTCCAGATTGTCCGAGTCACGAATGTCATAACAAAAAAGCCCCTCCGGGACAGTGTCACGGTCGAGGCGCATATTGGTGAAAAGGACGGGCTTTCCGTCAATCTCCGCCAGCATATATCCTTCCTTTGTCGCGTCAAAAGCTGCCATAGCATTTTTCCTTTCTCTGTTTTTACTCCATGGTCATGCCGGGTTCCGGCTTGGTATACTCCGGCAGGAAGGGCTTCTCGTTTCGGGCAATCGAGCCATATGGGGTGGGGACATAACCGATGCGCTGCAGGTGGCGTTCCCCATAATCACGGAAATCAAAGCCGGAAAACGCCGGATCGTCCGCATCGAAACCCGCTTCCTGCAGCAGATACTCCGCGTAGGCTTCCGGCGAGAGGATGATGGGATCGTAATCGTAGCAGTCCAGATTCTCCGCGATATCCAGCTCCATGTCCAGATCACTGCAGACCTCCAGTTCCAGCACCGCCTTATATTTGGCCAGCGTCCGGCTGTCCGGGAATGCCTGTATCCGCTCCGCCAGCGTGTTCAGCTTTCCGATATCCTCATCACCGGCAAGCTGGTATTTCAGAGATGGCAGGACGCCCTTCGCTTCGGCAATGTAACAGGCGTCAAAGGTGTTTTCTCCCAGCGAGATAAGCGCCCGGTGCATGGCCTGCTCATCGGCAGGCAGTTCCAGCCATACGCCCTCATCTCTGTCCGGATTACTGTCCATCGTTTTCAGCCGCAGGGAAATCAGTCCGCTGTGGCTGTCCGGCTGCTCCGGCAGACGCACACCGTCATAGACCTCCTGCCAATCCTTTGAGCCGCGGTACACATAGCCCTGTGAGGTAAAGACGCCCTGATCGCTTTTGCGCAGGGCTACGCCCACTTTTTCTTCATCCAGCAGTTCATACACCTCATCGGGCAGGTCTTGGATCAGATCCAGCATTTCGCCCTGCATACAGATCGCGCCAAGGTCATAATCATTCACAACGCCGGGATGGAATTCAAAGCTGTCCACGTTATAGGCGGCATTGATCAGTTCCTTGGTGCTGATAGGATGGTCGATATCTGCTTCCTGTCGAAGCTGCACAATACCTTCATAAGCCCCAAGCTGGGTTTTGTCCATCCGGCTGACCTGAGCCGCCAGCAGATTCACTTCCGCCAGCGTTTTATTCCCGGACACAGTCAGGGCGCTTTTAAGAAAATCCGGCCAGTCGTTAAATTGGCGCAACTCATAGCCGCCGTCCTCCGGCACATGGGCGCGTTGTAATGCATCCTCAATTGCATACCTGTTGGCCGGAAGTTCCAAAACAGCGCCGTTATAACCGCGCTGTCTCCGATGCTGATTTTCTGTGATAGTCACTCTCATTTACATTCCTCCCATCTGCATTCCAAAGCCTTGAGCCTGTTCACCTTTCAACTCCTGCTCCGGTCTGATGGAGAAATCACTGCCTGCATTCCAGAAACTGACGTAAAGCTCCCCGTCCCCGGTATTGATTGGGCGCTGCTCAAAGCCCTCGCCCCAGCCGTCACTGCATTGCCCCGACCATTCAGAAATCAGTTCCTGCATTTCTCCGGCTGACAGTTTCCCATGTGTCCGCACCTCCAGCACGCCCCACAGTTCGCCCTGCCAGATTTCCACCGTGGGATTCATGCTGTAGACCTTGCGCCTTAGCAGCACATGATCTAAATAAACAGCAAGACCACGGTCACCCTCCGTATCCAGATGCTCCCGTTCAATCAAAGAGAGAATATCCTCCTGATAGTCACAGATATCTCTGCCGCTCATAGGAATTGCGTCCTGCTCCATATCGCCCCATTCGTTTTTTTCATACTGCTTTGCAGCCAGCGGACTGAACAGGCGCAGGGTAGTCAGTTCCTCCGGAAGCTGGCGGATAGGGCGGTCAGTACGAAGCACCGACCCGAAACTTGTCTGTGTAACGCCGTGGTCATGAAGCAGCGCCTTGCCCATCGCTTCATAATCAATAAAATCCGCCGCTTCATCGGCGATAAACAGACCATGATTTTCAATGATATAATGGGCATAGCCGGCAGGCGTCTGGATATTCTCCGTGTCCGTCATAAAATCATAACGATTCAGATTGACTGCAATCTCGGCGGCGAATTCCATGTTGTCCGGCGCTTCCGCCTCCAGCGCAGCCAGCAGATGTATGCGGGTTTCCTCTGTGCCATCCAACACGCCGCCCTGCAGCAGCCTGGCAAAACCATTCAGTTCCTGAACAGAACCGCCGCAGGGCAGACGTTCTTTCAGCCCCGGCACGCTGCATTCCAGGTAATAATTCAGATTGCCGCCAAGGTCAGCAATTCCAAGATTCTTTTTCAGCAGTTCCATCTTTTCCTGTGATGCGGGCAAAGACACCGAATAACTGCCACTGGGCTTGCCATTATAAAACTGGAGCAGGAATATATGGTTTTTTTCATAGGCGGGATCAGGCGGATACTTCCCATCATAGATTGATTCCAGCGCCTCGCCGGTTCTGACCACATAGCCGGAATCGGAAAAACATCCGGCATGGCTATCGGCATATCTGCCTCCAACCAGTTTGTAATCCACATAGGGGGTCAGTTTCTCCGGAATGCTGATATTTTTCTGTTTAAGCAGATGCCGCCCCAGCTCCGCCTCATTGTGGATATCCGGATAAACAGCGAATTTATCCATGTTACATGACAGGTTGACAATTTCCATGAGGGAATGGGGCTTTTCAATGTCCAAGGCGGCTCCCAGCACAGTTTGTTCCCGTTCCGTCATTCCGTTGATACGCCGGGAAAGGAACTGCAGTTCTTTCAGCGTCTGGCCGGTAACCGTCAGGCCCTTCAGGTACTCTGGCAGGTTTGCCACGGATGACGCCGCCTCTCCAATGCTGGTCTCCCGATGAAAAGAATCAATCCCATCCAATGCTGCATGGACTTCCCCCATCTCAGCGGGGGAGGACGGCAGCTTCAGCCATACGCCATGTTCTTCGCTGCGGGTTAAATGGATTTCAAGCATGTCTGCCCCTCCATTTCCTTCCAAATGACAGCAGGGCCATAGCGCCGGATCAGGAAAGCCGTGACGATCAGCCGGAAGGCTTCATCACTTACCAGCTCCGGGTCGGTCAGCTCTGACAGGCTGATGTGCCTGGTTCCTTTATATAAATCCTTTGCCGTATGATACAGGACATAACCGTCCAGATCCACACCGTGGACATGGATCACGGTAAAATCAATCATATCCGGTTTCACCGCGGCCTCGGCCTTACCCCACAGGAATGTATCTGCGGCCAGCAGATAAAGGGCCGCGCTCCATGCGTCCCCGTCAGGCATCTGTATCCGTTCCCTCCAGCGGCCCTTAAAACGCTGCCGATGCCTGTCGTCCGTGAAGAAGGTCTGCTGCTTCGCCCACAGGCGCGACACGCGGCTCACAAAGGGGCGCTGTGCCACCTCTGCGGTAAGCACGCCCAGCAGCTCGCCGAAGGGGACACAGCCCGCCACAAGCCGCTCACGCAGGCAGGCGCATCCTTCTTGCCTTGTACATTCTTTTTTTCTGGCTTTACAGGCGCAGATATTGCAGTCACAGCCGGTGGCGCTATATTCAAAACGGCTTACAGCCATCCCGCTTTTGCGAGGCGCAAAGCCGGGTATCCGTTGCATTTCAATCTCGGTATTGGCATATGGGGTGTTGCCCATAAATTTTACGGTCATGGTTCTCAATCCTTTCTCTTATTCTGACTTGCCAAAATAAAAAGGACCGGTTAATATCCTCATTTGAAGATGATCATAACCGGCCCTTTTTATAAGTTTGCTGTTAAGCAGCGCATAGGGGGCTGCCAAACATACCATTTATCCTTCTAACTGCTTTCTGGCGGCGTTTAACCGAACCACATTTCTTCCAGCCGATCCAGCCACCCCATATCCATCTCACTTGCTGTGCAGGTAACCTTTTCCATGGTGTACCCCTGCTCCTGTAGCCTTTCCCGAATAGTTTGCAGGCAGTAGTTTGAAAAACTTTCCGCTTCCGCTTCATTTTCATCATGGCAGGTAAAGGTATACTCCACCTTTACCTTGTATCCGGTAAAAGTAAAGTTCAGAATGCTGCTGATATACTGGGAGAGCATTTTATCTTCCTCAATGGCCTCCTTGATGTCGTTGACGATTCTTTCTTTCCTGTTCTCAAACATCAAAAAATTACATTCCCGGTCATCAAAACCGGTGTTGAATAATACAGCAGTGTTTACTTCGTAATCTTTCATTGGCGGGATTCCTCGTTTCTTTCAATTTTTTATTCATCGTTTAATGTTACGGTTTGTTTCAGCGTCATTTTTCATGACCTCTGACTGTTAAATGATAAGTCTGCGTTCAGCCAATATTTTCTCATCACTGATGGATGAGGAATTGATTCCCTGCCATATCCCATGATATTTATTCTTCGTCCCTTAATAAATAATATTTCCGGACATTCCCAAGTCCTGCTCTGCCTCCTGAATCTGTACCTCAGACTGGAATAAATCTAAATATCCATTCAGAGCATCTGTTATTTTAAGATAATCCTGTTCCTCCATCCTGCAATTCCACCAGCTTGAGTCACCTTCGATATCCAGCTTTGGCCAGACATAGTCCCTGTTATCATTCAGCATTCTTCCTGTTACGTCACTAATTAAAAATTTCATCTCGTCCACCAATCCGCTTGTCCGCTCCAATACGGAAATTCGTATGCCCATTCCTCCCATTTCAATCTTTCCCCTGAGATTCCCCTCAATCCTCCCCATACAGGTACGTCCAATGAAGTGAATATCCTTCAGCGAAAGCTCTCTTTCAAAGACTTCTCTTATTTCTTCCAATGCGTTCATATGATTTCCTCCCTTTAAAAATCTACATTAAAAAAACTGGTTTCCAGGTCATCCCCAGACACCAGTTGTCCCTGTCCTAACCACATATCCGCATTCTGAAAAACATCCGGCATGGTCGGCAGCATACCCGCCGCCAATCAGCTGGTAATCAACGTAAGGGAGCAGTTCCTCCGGAACATTGATTTTTCGCTGCCGGAGCAGATACTGTCCAAGCTCTGTTTCCTTATGGGCATCCAGACAAACCGCAAATTTGTCCATGTTGCAGGAGAGGTTTACAATTTCCATAATGGTATAGTGCTTTTCGATATCCAGCATGGCTCCCAGCGTATCCTGTTCCTGTTCTGTCATTCCATTGATGCGATGTAAAAGGAATTGCAATTCCTTTATTCCCTGATCGGTAACGACTTTTCCCCGCAGATACTCCGGCAGGCTGTGTACCGATGAGGCGGCATCTCCAATGCTGGTTTCCAGATGAACCGCATCGATTCCGTCCAGTGCCGCGTAAACTTCCCTGATCTCAGCGGGTGAGGACGGCGGTTTCAGCCACACGCCCTGTCCTTCGCCGCGGGTTAGATAGATTTCAAGCATTCTTTATCCTCCAGTTCTTTCAAAATGACAGCAGGACCATAGCGCCGGATCAGAAACGCGGTAACAATCAGCTGGAAAGCTTCATCACTTACCAGTTCCGGATCGGTCAGTTCCGACAGGCTGATGTGTTTCGTTCCCTTGTATAAATCTTTTGCCGTGTGGAACAGGACGTAGCCGTCCAGATCCACACCGTGGACATGGATAGCGGGAAAATCAATAATCCCCGGATACACCGCCGCTTCAGCCTTGCCCCACAGGAATGTATCCGAGGCCAGCAGATAAAGCGCGGCGCACCACGCAGCCTCATCTGCTGTCTGTATCCGTTCCTTAAAACGTCTTTCAAAACGCTGCTGGTGCTTATTATCAGGAAAGAAGGTGTGCGGCTTTGCCGACAGGCGCGACACACGGCTCACAAAGGGGCGTTCCCGCACCTCTGCGGTAAGTACGCCCAGCAGTTCTTGAAAGGGGACACAGCCCGCCACAAGCCGTTCACGCAGGCAGACGCAGCCAGCGGGGCTTTTACACTTTTTCTTTCTACCTTTATAGGTGCAGCAACCGCAGTCACAGTCGCGGGCGCTGTATTCAAACCTGCTCGCAACCATCCCGCTCCTGCGGGGCGTGAAACCGGGGATCAGTTGCATTTCAAATTCGGTGTTTGCATAGTGGGTGTTGCTCATAAATCGTGCGGTCATGGTTTTCCATCCTTTCTGTCCGTTTCCGGACATAAAAATAAAAGCAGCCTGATCCGTTTGGGGATAAAACTGCCTTTGCTCTATTTGTTTGTTATTCCATTTTCATCTGGCCGGTCTGACAATCCGGAACCTCTAAAAGCTGGGTGTCTGAAAAGAAATAACTGGTCAGGCGCTTCATGCTTTCAAAATCTTCAAACTCCGGCATACACACGGAAACTGTCATCGCATCCAGAATCCGGTTCGCACCCTGTCCACGGGAAAACTCCAGATAATTTCCCCAATAGCCATCCCCTCCGGTATGGATTTCCTCATAGTGTCCATCCACGTTAATCAGGTATTTTGCCGTATCAACACCAATCTCTTTTTCCGTTACCTCCTGACCTTTATACATACAGCCGTCCACGTAGGTGTCAATGGTTTTCTCCGGGGCCATGTAAATCGTCATGACACGGGACATCTCGTCCGGGTATTCCTCTATGGGTTCTTCCGTTAAAACAACCTTTGCCGCAAAGTTGTGCGGCGGTTTACAGTCCGCAACCAGACTCGTCAGCTTCTTTCCTTTAAATTCCTCAAAATACATTGGATCGCCGAATTGAATTCGCTTCGGGCATTTAACGGAATAAATTTCTTTTTTCATTTGCTTCCTCCAGTCTTATATGGACTTATCGTCCTTGCATCGTCCGCTTCTTCAAACAAAAAAACGGCTATGCTTTCGTAATTTACGAAGAACATAGCCGCTTGCCACTTTGCTGTTTTGTGTCTCTCAGAACTGGCTCTATAAAAAAGAGGACGAACGGTTTTTATGCCGCCTATCCTCTGGATTTTCCCTTTTCATCTGTCTCATCCCCGATGTCATCTGTGGAGAGGGCAAAAAAACGAGGCCAAAAGCGCTCATTTTTGGCCTCATTTTTCGCCTGCTTTTCGCTCAAGAACCACAACATCTTGTGGTGTAACCCCTCTATTTTTCCTTTCGACCACAAAACGTCATCTGTATCACCACCTCAACATGGTCAGTCTCCGGAAACATATCCACCGGCCAAGCCTCCACCGCCCGATACCCCAGCTTCTTCATATACCTCACATCCCTGGCCAGCGTTTCCGGATTACACGACACATACACCACCTTTCCGGCTCCCAGCTTTCCTACGGCGTCCATAAACTCCTCCGTACTTCCGCTTCTGGGAGGATCCATGATAACCACATCTGCATTCTCACCCTGTTCAGCCATATTCACCAGAAAACGGCCGGCGTCATTACAATAAAAACGAATATTATCTATTCCATTCATCTTCGCATTATTAACAGCATCCCTGACCGCACCCTGATTCAGTTCCACTCCAATAACCTTCCCGGCAGCCTTACTTGCTATGATTCCAATGGTTCCGATACCGCAGTACGCATCCACCACCAGTTCCCGCCCGGTAAGACCGGACAGTGACAATGCCTTTTCATAAAGAATTTCTGTCTGCACGGAATTCACCTGGTAAAATGACTTTGACGATATACGGAACCGGCATCCGCACAGTTCGTCCACAATATATCCCTTGCCATATAACACATGCTCCTTATCACCCAGAACCATGCTTGTCCCTCTTCCGTTAATATTCTGGACGATGGTGGTAATCTCCGGATGTTTCTCCCGCAAAGCCTTAACAAAGTTATTCTTAGACGGAAACACTGGAGATGCCGTAACCAGCACTACCATAATTTCCCCCGTGGAAAAACCCTTGCGGATTAAGACATGTCTGAGAAGTCCAAAGCCCGTATCCTCATCATAGGTCCGAATTTTAAAAGATTTGAGCATTCCGCGTATAGTACCGATGATTTCATCCGCCTTCTGGTTCTCTATAAGGCACTTCTCCACAGGAACTACATGGTGTGTATTTTCTTCATATATTCCGGAAATGATATTTCCTTTTTTATCTCTGTCAAATACAGCATGAATCTTATTGCGATAATGAAATGGATCCTTCATACCTATAATAGGCTTAACAGGACAGAGCCCTTTTAGCAGTTCCTCTACCTGCTTCTGTTTGAAATCAAGCTGTTTAGCATACTCCATATCCAGCAGCTGGCAGCCTCCGCACAGATTCAGCACCGGACAGATACTGGTGCTCCTTCTGGTTCCCCGTCCCCCATATGAACCGCCTCTTTTGGAATCCTCTCTCCGATATCCAGCACTTAATCCCCTTCCATCTTGTTTTTTTGGTGCAGACAATCCATCCGTCCCTTTGCGCTCTCTTGGCAAACTGCCATCCCTGCGTTTTTCTCCACTGCGCTGTTTGGACAAAGCATCCCCATCTTCTGCAAACCGTTTCCCGCTCTTACCCACACCAGTCTTACCTTCTCCGTCCCTCACCTTATGTTTACTATCCTTTGCTCTGTCTTTATCTCCATCTACGGCTTTCCTGCTTTCTGTTCCCGAACCTGTATCCATTCTTTTAGCCGTCTTTCCAGCTATTTTTCCAGCCATCCCTCTCTCCATCCTTTCAGCCATCTTTCTATCTATCTCCTATATTCGTCCATAATTTTCTACGCCTATAACCATTTCCAAGTCACTTCAACTTCATTCAAAAATACCTAACCTCCCTCAAAATCAAAATCCATATGGCCATTCTACCATATATTTCCCCTAATGTATAACCATATAAACTGAATAAATCAGCGAATAAATCACATACCTGCTGTCAGCTAACAAGTCAACATAACCTTTTACCCTCCCCATTATAAGGGTCCTATCTCGTAAAAGTGTTCATGCTGCCGGATACTACCCCCATCCCCCACACAAACCCTCAAAAAATCCACACACAAATGCCAATAAATCTAACAAAATACCGATTTTTTCACCCACCTATTTATCTCCTTAATGTTTCTCTCCTATGTCTTTACGTCCTCATTTCCCTATCTTGGCTGGTCACATACTCATTTCCAGCTCCCTCACCTCCGCTTACGCCCCCATCCCATACACTCCCCCTCCCCCAACCACCAAAAAAATAGCAACAAAAAAAATCCCACTACCAAACACCTCAAACACCACCAAACACCTCACCCCTTCCCACAAAAAAGGCCCGGCATCTCCCGCAGCGCTGCTCTGCATTCTGCAATGCCGCGGGATTACCCAGCCATTTTACACCCATTATCTATTTCAGTCTGTCCGACCCTTTTCCCCGCATCCGGCCATCATCAAACCGCTCTCGTAACCTCCGCCAGCCACACTCTCTCATCCTCATCCAAATATGGACTAATCTTCTCATACACCTGTTCATGGTACCGGTTCAGCAGTTCCACATCCCGGTCAGACATAATCCCCCTGTCAATTACCTCCAAATCAACAGGAACATACGTCAGGTACTCAAACCGCAGGAACTGGCCATATTCATTCTTTTCGTCCTCAACACACAAAACCAGATTCTCCGTCCTGATTCCGTGGCTTCCATCAATATACACGCCAGGTTCATCCGATGTAATCATACCCGCTTCCATCACCGCATTATCCTGGCGCTCCGGGACCATTTTGAAGCGGATGCCATTGGGGCGCTCATGTACGCTGGACAAATAGCTCACCCCGTGTCCGGTGCCATGTTCATAGTTAAGTCCCCGTCTCCACAGCGGCTCTCTGGCCGCATAATCTAGGCTGAGTCCGCGGCAGCCATGGAGGAACTTAACATCTCCCAAGCGCAGCATACTCATAAGCACCAAAGTAAAATGTTCCTTTTCCTCATCTGTCACCGGCCCCATGGCAATGGTCCTGGTAATGTCGGTGGTCCCTTCATAATACTGACCTCCGGAATCAATGAGGTACAGTCCCCTGGGCTCCAGAGAGATATTGCTCTCCGGTGTGGCGGAATAATGGCACATGGCTCCATGTGCACCATATGCGGATATGGTTGCAAAGCTCAGGCCTATACACCCCTCCTGGTCCATGCGCAGCTTCTCCAGATAATCCGACACACTGATTTCATCCATGGGAATGCGCCCCATATTCTTCTTCAGCCAGTAGATAAACTTGGTCATGGCCACGCCGTCCTTGATATGGGCCCGCTTTTCATTTTCTATCTCCACATCATTTTTAACCGCCTTCATGGAAGCAGTGGGATTCATTCTGTCGATTACCTTATTGGCTCCGTTAATCAAGCGGTAAACGGCATAGTTGACCCTGCATTTCTCCAGCAGGACCTTTTCGCCCTTAAGCTCCTCCACCATGTCATATACTCCGTCATAAGGCATCACCGTGACACCCATCCGTTCCAGATACTCCCTCACGCTTATGTCCTCCGCATCCTCCAGATACGGATAAGCTTTTCCCACCAGCACACTGCTGTTGACAAACAGGTACAGTTGGTCCATGGTCAACAGCGCGTACGACAGCACCACCGGATTGTACAGGATGTCGTTACCTCTGATATTTAACAGCCATGCTATATCATCCAGGGAGGTAAGCACATGGACCGACGCATGGGCCTTTTTCATAGCCTCCCTCACATCCGCGATCTTTTCCAATGCGCTCTTTCCCGCATATCTCTCATCCAGAACCCATGCAGGCTCCGCCGACAGCTCAGGCCGTTCTTGCCAAATCATGCCTGCCAGGTCTTCCCCGTAGGAAATACGCGCTCCCCGCTCCTTTAACAGTTCCTCCAGGGCAAGCCCTTCGGCCGCATTTACTACCCTGCCGTCAAATCCCAGGCAGCCGCCCTCAGGCATTTTGTCGTCCAGATACGCTCCCAGGGAGGGAACGCCCTCCTGTCCCATTTTCATCATGGTCATCGTGGAATCCTTTAGCTGGGCAGCTGCCTGCACATAGTAGCGTCCGTCTACCCAAAGGCATGCTTCGTCCATTGTAACCAGGGCCGTACCTGCCGATCCGGTAAATCCGGTCATATATTCCCTGCATTTGAAATGCTCTCCCACATATTCGGATTCATGGAAATCAGCCGTGGGTATCATATACGCATCCATTCCCCGCTCTTTCATCAATTTCCGCAATGCGTTCAGCCTGCTCTGAATCACATTCATACTATTATCCTTCCTTCCATTTCTTTCTGTCTCCCCGCACCTATTTCTTCCTCATGGCATCCTCTATAGCCGCCCCAATGCCTTCATTGTAAGTAGGCTGCGCCCGCATGGCAAAGGACATTTCCTCTGCGCTCAGTCCGTTGGCTATGGCCGTGGCTATTTCTCCAATCATATCCGTGGCCCTGGGACACATCATCTGCGCCCCCACAATGGTGTTGGAATACGCTTCAAATACCAGACGGATAAATCCATTTTCCCCGCCGGTTATGATGGATTTTCCATTTTCTCTCATGGAGAAATGCCCGCAGCGCACCTTCAGTCCTTTTTCCCTGGCAATTTCCTCCGTGATGCCGACGGTGGCAATCTCCGGATCCGTATAGATACAGTTTGGCACAATTGGAAGGGACACATACATGCCATTGGGCACTACCTCCAGCTTAATGCTGTGGGGTCTTCCGGCTATCCTCTCCACCACATATGTGCCCTGGGCCGCTGCCACGTGGGCCAGCTGTGTTCTGGCGGACACGTCACCAATGGCGTAGATTCCCCGCACGCTTGTCTCAAAATCGCTGTTTACGGCAATCTTCCCGCCTTCCATCTCAAGAGAAATGTCCCTGCCCAAAAGCTTTTCCACATTTGGCCGGCGCCCGATGGCCATGAGTATCTGGCCTGCTCTCATTTTAACAGGCTCTCCCTCCCCGTTGGGAGTGATGACGCAGCTGAGTCCGCCCTCTTCCTCCAGTATCTCAGTAACCGTGGCATCACAGTACACGTCAATGCCCTTTTGGCGCAGCTCCTTTTCCAGCTCCGCAGACATTACATCATCCATGGGCGCCATCAGATGCTTCTGCTTCTCCACAATGGTCACATGGGAACACAGGTTGTTGAACATGGTGGCAAACTCCACCGCGATAACGCCTCCGCCCATGATTGTCAGCCTGTCAAAATTCCAGCTCTCCGCTGCCAGCAGCCTGTCGCTGTTCCATACGCCTGCCAGGTCCGCGCCGGGAATCCGGCTCATGTAGGACACCGCGCCTGTGGCTATGATGACTGCGTTTCCGCGGAAGAATTCCCGGCCGCCTTCCTTTAGCTCCACCTCCACGGTCCTGTCCCTGCGAAGCACCGCTGTTCCGTAAACAATTTCCACATTCAGCTTTTCAAAGCCATATTGAATGCCATCCCGGTATTTAACCACTGCTTTTTTCTTATACTTCTGCATTTTCCCAAAATCAAAGGAAATGAAATCAGTAGACACGCCAAATTCATCGCAGCTCTGCATCATATGAAACATATCGGAGGCATGCAGCAGCGCCTTGGTGGGAATGCATCCCCGGTTTACGCATGTACCTCCAATCTTCTTTGCCTCTATCACCACAACCTTGAGGCCAAATTCCGCTGCTTTAAGCGCTGCCGTATAGCCCCCTGGCCCGGCTCCTATAATCACTACGTCAAATTCTCTTGCCATACCCGTTCTCCCTTATGTTCTTAATAAATTATTCTTTTAAATTATCTTGATTACATTATGTTTTAAATAATTTCTTCCAAGCATTTCTTCAAAGAAGGCGAACCTAAATCAAACTAAAATGCCTGCAGGCCTTCCATATCCCGTCCCGGTCAATATCATCTGTAACATAATCCGCCACGGTCTTCAGCTCCTCCACGGAATTTCCCATGGCAACACCGATGCCTGCCTCACGTACAATCTCATAGTCATTCATGCTGTCTCCAAAGGCGACTGTCCGCTCCAGGCCTATGTCATAGTACTGGCACAGCCGTTTCAGTCCCTCTGCCTTGGAGGCCTCCCGTTCCACCACATCCGCCCCCATGTTCCCCGAGAACATGGGAAATTTGAATTCAGGAAAATGGTCCTCCAGCTCCCTGGCGCCTTCCGGACCGCCTATGTACACCAATGTCCTCACCGGCATATCCATCAGTTCCCATCCATCCATGAAATTGCGCTCCGAAACACCCCAGCGAAGCCGGTCCATGCGGACCACGCCCTCCGGGTGTATATAATAATCCTTTCCCTCCTGGCTGACGCCCAGGGAAATTCCGTGGGTATCCCCATATTCCAGCAATGCCCTCAGCCGGTCCTTGTCCATCAGATGTTCAAAGAGGACATTGCCCTCAGCCACGACCCGCGTTCCGTTCATGTGTATCACTGCGTCCGGCATAATCATATCCCGGTATACCACACTCATATCATGGTCCATGTTCCTGCCGCTTCCTATGACAATGACCGAGTCTTTCCGCAGCAGCTCCAGGGCTTTCATAGCGCTGTCCGGAATTTTCCATGTCTTATGGTCCAGCAGTGTCATATCCAAATCAAAGCTGACAATCCGCTTTTTCTTACTTGGTTTCTGTGCCATTTTTAAATTCTCCGAATAAATTAAAATTAGGTCTTTTCAAAATGAAAATTATCTGATATAATAAGTGAGGTTCGAGAACGGAGTATGGCGTAGCTTGGTAGCGCGCTCGGCTGGGGGCCGAGAGGTCGCAGGTTCAAATCCTGTTACTCCGATTTTCAAAAGTGTGCTGGAAGCGTTGATATTACAACGCTTCCAGCTTTTTTTCCTGCTCTAAAATGTCACCGTTTTGCATAGACACCTGTAGACACATTTTATTTGTATGCAGGATTGAGAGTTTCTTAACCTTCTTCCTGGTCTCGCTCTCCCTAAACGGATTAAAGATATACGTAAGAGTTGTGGATGCTCTGGTATGTCCAAGCCATTTTCTGATTTCTTCAAGATTCCATCCGGCTGCATCCATTCTGCTTGCAACGGTCCTTCTGATACAGTGGGATCGTTTCATATTATTCTTTTCCTTCCATCCCAACGTATTTTCCGCTTTTTCCAGCCGGTGTACAAAGACCATCTTATTTGCCCTTGAACCATCCGCGTTCGTAAAAACAAATTCAGAAAGCACCTTGCCATCCCTACGGATTCTCTGAAACAGTTCTAAAGCTTCATCACTTAGAGCCAGCTCCCTGTAGCCTGCCGAGCTATCCGATTTCACGTATTCTACTACATTACCAGAACTGTCTTCCATTCTCTGGATAAAAATAGTTTCATTTTTCCAATTGATATCCTTCCATTTGAGGGAACACAATTCGCCAACCCTTAAACCCAATTCAAAGTTAATTATGAGTCCTAAATTAGCAATATTTCCATTATAATCGTAGCCGCGCTGAAATTCAATATACAATTCATCAATTTCATCCGGATAAAATATCATTTTGGCAGAAGGCTTGATTCTCTGTGATCGAAACAGATGATTATATTCAAGTTCTTCTTTATTCCATGGGTTTTCGGATATCCAGCCTTTACGCTTTGCATATCTCAAAGGACCAGTAACAGCTATTTTATGCGTATTAAATGTTTTAGACTGCATTCCGTATCTGGACAGAATATCAATTGCCCACTCTTCTATATCAATGGTTTTAATTGATTTCAGCGGCATCCTGTCGATTTTAGAGCCCTTGACGTACTTATTGTAACTTGCCTGGTTCTGCTTCTTAGTTTCCGGCGAGTTTCTCCGTTTCCTGCACTTATACTCCAGCCACTCTTCAAAAATATCGTATAGCCTTAAGTCATCTATATTGTCAAAGTTCTCTGGAAAATAGAAATCATAAAGCTTGTTAATAACTTTTTCATAGGAGGATAGCTTTATTTCACGCCAGCCAGACTTTGTGGAAGCATCCTTTACCACTGTCTGCCAACGGCCACTGCTCTCCAACTTTGTTATTTTGCGTTTATGTACCTCTAATACTTTTTCTTCCTTCGTCATAAGTATGTGCTGCAACATTGCGTCCAGATTAATTATACCTCTTCTTACGCTGAAGAGCCAGTCCTCTTTTTCTCCAGCCAATCCAAATCGTGCACATTCCTTATACGACTGGTCTAAATTCATTCTGCATCACTTCTTTACTTTTTTATAGTTACTGTCTCTTTATAACGAGAGCAGCATTGTATTAGTTGTCACGGTCTATTATCTTACTGGCTGCAGCACATATGTCTCCAAGAGTATTATGCAGCTTTTCTGACCATGATTCTTTTCTGTAACAAAAGCTTCTCCACGAAATCTTTTTATTGTCCTCATTCTGTAAAGCCGCCCAGTTTAATACATTTCCTACCTCTGAATTCAGTGATACCGCAATGCACGACCTCTGATTTAAATAGCACGACGTTTCATCCATCCTTACACCATCGTTCGCCATCTGGATTATCTCTTCGATTTTAAAATCACAACTTGTAATATACGCATCCTCACTCCCACGTTCGTTTCTGGCTATCCATGAAAATGTATAATTAGTCCCATCTTTTCCTGAACGCGGTCTTGTAAGAATCCACCCAGACTGACACAGGCATTTCTTAATCTCCATTTGTGTAAATGGCTGCTTTACATAAGGCAGTTCCTTTATGTAAATTTTATTAATACCCATCTCTAAAACATCGCAATCTAAAAGTAACACTGATCTGCACCTTTTTCTGGTCCCTCCCTTGAGTAAGCTTTCTACATCTTTAATGTAGACACCAATTTGCCTTCTTTCTTCATCAAATGCAATTGTCTGTAATTCTCTCAATGATGCCTCTTCTGAAGCAACCCAAATTTCATGCTGCCTTGCCTGAAGAAATTTTATAAAAAGGGTTTGTAATACTTCCTGCCGGCTGCTCACAGTAAGTACCATTGCCGAGTATTGTGCCTCCATGAAGCATTTCCAGCTTTGAGCCGCCTCATAAGTAAAGCCAGTATCAACGGCCTTTGCCCGGCAGTATTTAAACCACAGTAAATGAATCGCATACAAATTCACAATCATATTTTGAATTCTGACATTAATATGACCATTGAATATATTCAGACTTTCGCGGGCCTCCTCCATGCACTGTTCAAATTCTGCCTCCAATCTTCCTTCATCCAGTTTACATGCTATCCACTGGATCATTGATAAAACCACACTATAAATCTGCGTTTTCGACTTATCGAGCAGATCAAGATGGAATCGTGCCCTATTCCGCTTAACATAATCATCAAGCCAAAGTACCATACAACGCTCAATAACTGATTCCCTTCCAATAAGTTTTTCACCTGTAAATACAGGCTTTGCATTGATAATCTGATTTTTTATGCCGATGGGTTTTCCATCGTAATATGATTGAACGATTTCTGTCAGATTTCTTATGGCTTTGTCCTTTGTCAGCCGTTCCAGAGCTACATCGTCCACTACGAAATGCCAGTCATTATATATTGAGATGCCCTCAAGAAGGTGATTCAGATTAGTTCCCGATGTAACAACCGACACCTTCCCCGGCACTCCAAACCATCCTTTGGCCAGGGATGTCTTACCACTTCCCTTTTCTCCGACAATCATAAGAGCTGTTCTGTTATAATCTGTTCTCTTCTCCAGAATTCTATCCAATACGGATGATAAAACAGATAGAAACATCACTCTGTCTTCCCAGGAGAATCCCATTAACTGGTTAACGGTGCCAATCTGTCCACATACATACGCCTCGTAAAACTCCTGCAAAGGTAATGCTTCCAGACTCTCACTCAATTTAGTTTTAATCAAGCCATTCCTGCCAATTGCACCATCCTTGCCCACATACCAATACCTGTCATCATAATGTATCCACCCCATTTCTGTAAAATATGTGGTATCTGCTTCTGGCAGAACAGCCATACCTAAAATATACTCCGCAATCAGTTTATATATTGTGCTACTCTTCTCATAGAAGATACATAGTTCTTTATGGTTCTTAAAAAAGCTGCCTGACTGAATCTCCCCCAGTCTGACCACATAACACTTTTTACTGCACAAATCCGCAAAGGATACTGTGATTCCATAACGTATACTTTGATTCTGGCCTTCTGCATCCAGCACTTTGTATTTTATTGCATGTAAAATACTAAAGTTGGTTGCCTTGTGGCCCTTGTAGTAGAAGCAACTGTCTGCTTCTATCTTGAATGGTTTATTATTGTCTGTACTGCTTTGCTTCATGGTTTTTCTCCTCGTAATATATTGAAGAGACCGGTCTAATTCTTTGTTGTGCACACTCATAATTATGGCATAATCGGTATTAAAATTTCAAAAGAAAAACGAGACAATCGTCTCGTTTAATAAAAATTTACACTGTTATGTTTTACTTAGGTGGGCCTTAAGATTTTTAATGTACTGCAATTCAAACCGTACATCAACATTGTCCATTGGCTTACCAAATTTCATTCTAACTTCGTTAATAACTTCTGCCTCATACTGTTCCCTTCGTATCTTTAGATCTTCCGGGATCATATTTTCACTGTCTTTCATCACACGTTCACATTCTCGAAAATACCAAAATGATAGAACCGCCTCTTTTGCATCACTATCGTCCTTGGCATTTGTAATATGTTCACAAAATGGCTTTGAGAAAGATCTGCCTGTATTCTTTTTATATTCTTTTTTGTAGTTATCACTAAAGGTTTTCAGACTTTTCAAATGGTTACCACATTTTTCCATTTTTTCAGCATATTCATTCGCAAGTCTTCTTTGTTCTCCTCTTAATTGGTCTGATAGTTTAAAAGTTGATTCACAAAATTCCAAGAATTCTGTTCTGTAATCATTTTTTTTCTTCCTGTGTTTTAATTTTTTAATGTCATCATCACTTAGCTTTATATGTCTTTCTCTAATGCTTTCAATCTCGTACTTAGGAGGTTTGATATTTAGATGCTTCCACACATTGCCATAAGCCAAATCGTACAATTGATCTAACTTTGTCTCACCTATGTCATTTTGGAAATCATCATGTAACTCTTTTAAAAATAGAACTAATTTATTCCCAATCACATACTTTTCCTTATCTGAAATTTTTTTAATCTCGCTATTGTTAAGATCATATAGTAAGCTTAACAGTTGTACATCACTATGAAAATATATTTTATAATTTTTTTTCTCGCCCTTTTCAACTCCAATTATCGTCCTGATAAATTCATAAACTTTGAATTCTTCATACCTTCGCTGGATTCGCTTTGCTACACTTTTAACTATTTGGGGTATCCCATCTGCATCCTTTAATAATGCCAAATCATTAACTTCCCTTGGAAAAAATTCTTCCAAATGCTCTTTTATCAGTTGATCTAAGGTCAAGCTTGAATATCTTTTTTTGTTTTCTTCATCTATTTTCTCACGGGTTCTTTTAACAAGTGCATTGATTTCACTTTTACTTCTCACATCAAACATAGCCCTTAATTCAGGATTTTCAAGAGCTCTTTTGAATGTTTCTGTAAATGAATTTTTTTCTATAATTTCCAATGCACGCTTTAACTCCCTATCTTCCGTGTCCATAACATTACATTCATTATCTAGCCTTTTCTCATTCATATTATACCCCCTTGTAAAATGTATTATCTAAAATACAATATATACACTTTTCCCGTTTTTTCAGTATTAGTGAAGAGGACTCCCCCTATCTCCTGGACAGCCCTCTATACCATTTTGTAAATACCTCTGTTTCTAATTCTTTTGAATCTCATCCAGTGTGATTCACCTGATCTATTTTTCCGTCATATGCTTTTACATTTATGCCCCTACTCTGCTAGTATTTTATCACAATTGCATCTTTTCAGCAACATTATCAGATAACTTTTCAACTTTCATTCTACTCTTATCATACCGGTATGCACCTTCTGACAAGATCTGATCTTCCGGAACCTCTGTATTATTAACGAATCTAACAAGTCCAACAAGCTCCTTGTACTCGTAATCCCCCGTATCCTCCAGAAGCAGCAGTTCATGAATACTACTTGGTAAAATAATCACATCTGCCCCCATCTTTTCCGCAAATCCGGCTATTACACCAGGATAAAGCATACATGCCGCTCCATACATACCATCTTCCGATGACAAGACATAAAAGGGCAGGCTTCCTTCCGATTCTCCTGCTTCCTTCGGGCTTAATCCGGCCACCTCAAACAGATCATCCATAACTTCCTTCAAACTCCTGATTACTGCTGGTTTCTCTCGTATCATATTCACCAGTGCCATATTATAGAGCATCCGTGCATCCACATGCCAGGCATCCATATGCTCATAATGGATCAAAGATATTACCATATTCTCATACATTTCCCCGATATACAGATAAAATACAATGGAGAAGTCCAGATATTGAATGCTCGGAACCTGGCTCAACAGCCTGCCATTACGTTCTGTATTAATTAACTTAAAGCGAATTCTATTTCTTACATTGCTGAAGGATTGTAAATCTGTATCCATTTTCCGGTACACTTTGGGAACCCCTCCATGATACCGATAGGCATTCACAATTCTATGCGTCTCTGCATCTACTTCGCTTTCTTTCCATAATCCCTGACCATTACCAGACTGCCCCAGATTAAATACACGAGCCATCCGCTCCCCTTTTCGCCAGATACAGATCCCTGTAAGCCCCTTTCCCCCATCCTTTAATACCGTTTTAACATCTATCTTATATTCTTCTCCCAACAGCTTCTTTACTCCGATTCCAACCTTTTCTGCATACTCGTTTATTGTCATCTTTTTCCTCTCCATTCTCTTTAGATTTCTTCTACCAGTCTCGCTAACGCGCCTACCAGTCCTACCACATCCTCCACCTGTTCTGAATCAGCCTCTCCTGTACAGCACCAGTTTGCAAAATGCTCACAGTTATTCACCAACAGATCATACTCATCCTCTCCCAGGCGGCTAAAAGCCCGTTTTCTTATCTCTTCCCCTGTGTAAGGTGATTCCGGATGCGGCACCTCCTTCACCCGTTCTCCCCGTGAGAATTTGGACAAGGTATCGACTGTGATACCATCAAATGCATAATGTATCACCAGTCCCTCACCAATATAGATACCATGATGTTCATAAAATACTCTGCATGTCTTTAGATGGCTTCCCAATTTAAATTGATCCATATTGCTTCATCCTTTCCGCTTTTTCCCATATAAAAAGGAAGCCATTGATCCTCTTCCAGATTATGGCTTCCTTCCATCCTGTAATTGCTATACACTTAAAATCTTCCTTGCAACCCGTATGCCGTCTTCCAGACCAGCACAGTAAGCCGTCCGGCAATCCTCATACCCCCATTCCATCATGTCCTCTAATACGCTGTCAATCATTTCCCGGCTTTTTCTATCCAGCTGTACCAGTAATTTCTGTTCTTCTCTGAAATGGGCCTCTTTCCTGCTTTTACACTCATTAAGCACATCACCGATGCGTTCACCTATAAGTAATTCTACACCGTCCTCTATCATCCACATCCCTCCTAAGTTACAAAAACAGCCTGTCATGCATCATACATAACAGGCCAAATCCATCTTTATTACTTATCCAATATCTGTTCCATATTGCGCTTACTATAGAGAATCCTCCGTACTTCCATCACGTCCTCTATAACCACATAATAAATCGTATAATTTCCCACATAAATCCGGTAATAGGGATATTTCCCCACCATGGCTCTGCCATCATATGGCTCAAACGCCTCCGGATAATTCAAACGTTTTCTTATGGCTGTTTCTACCTGATCCAGAAAGTGTGATGCGGCATCCGGATTTTTAAAGTTAAACATGAAATAATCCAGCATTTCCTCCATATCGGACACAAACAACGGAAGGTACCGAAGCTTATACACTTTATTTTCCATGAATCCTCTCTTTCAGGCTTCCAAACACATCTTCATGAGTATACCGAATACTGCTCTGTTCTGCCTGTGCATCCGCCTCCTGCAGCTTCATCTCCACATCGCCGGTCAGTCTGGAATACTGCTCCAGACTCAAAACCACCATGCTTCCATAGCCGTTTTTGGTCAGGTATACCGGTTGATTCTCCTTTACAAGTGCTTCTATTTCGGGGAATTTATTTCTTAAATCTGATACAGGCCTTATCTCGATCATAATATACGCTCCTTTCTATCTGATATCATAATTTTATCATTATTTTATCTTAATTTCAAGCATGGCCTGTTTTCTTTTTTAACGCACACCAGAACCTCCCCTCATATCATGCCGCCTCCGTCCCCATATCCGCAGGGATACAGTCATTGCGTATCTCGCTCATGTCCACGGCGATCTCGGATTTCACTGTTTCATCCAACGACAATGCCTTCTGAAAGTCTGAAGAAACAGGGGCGTATTTCAGGGCTCTCTTTATAACAGTTTTCTTTGCCATGGATTCATAATCCTCTGTCCATGGACTGTACTTGCTGCCAAAGGATTTTGAATATTTTGCTGCAAATGCATCCATCTCCGCCTTGTTGCTGACCTCAAATCCATATCCTCCGTTTGACAGCTTAAACAGACCATAGATAAATGTAATCTGGCCCCGTTCTTCATTTCCCGGCTTATGGACCAGTCTTGAATCAAGACCATACTGATATTCAAAATAATCAAACTCCCGTACAGCCTGGGCCTGTATGATCTGAATCTGCCCTGTACGGTAAGCAAGATCAATCAGCCCTTTGTATCCAAGCTGAAACTGGCACTCCAGTGTTCCTTTATTCTTATAAGGAATCAGGTAAGCCTGTCCCAGTGGAGTATTGGGCTCCAACCCAAGCTGTGCCGCATTCATAAGCGCCGCAATAAATGACATAGGCGTACAGTTTGCCAGCTCCGGCGTATTGTTAACAGCAGACAGGGCCATCCGGGTAAAGCGCTCCGGCGTCAGGATGGCCGGAAGCGCTCTCTTTATTTCCGGCTCCAGTGCCTTCACCATGTCTGCAATGGTCATATTGCGGGTCAGCTTCACCGGTTTATCCTGTCCTGCCGCCCTCTTTTCGAGTTCATGTTTCACATCAATTCCCATATTTTATGCCTCCTTCGATTCCTTTTATTATGCTGATTTGACTGTAAACCGTCTGGAAGTGGACATTTGGAGGAAGTCCCTGTATATCTCCGGCCGTTCCTCCCGAAGACGGTTCACATCCAGTCTGGATGTTTCCACATTGGCCCATAAAACCCGGTATTTGTCACTGCGCGCGGCCTCATTTTCCTGCATATACAGCTTGATTCTTTGATCGATCTGCTTTTGTTCCTGTTCCATTTTCTTTATCAGACCAGTAATCTCCTGTCTGCGTTCCAGACTTTCATCAAACCCCACCAGGGGTACTTCTGTCCCCTTCCGGGCCAAATGAAAATACTGCTCCAATACCTCGTCACATGCCTTAGAACCGTCCGGGTCCGGTATCACCCGGGGAACCACATGATTATTCCAGAAATCATCTTCAATAGCAATAAGGTTCTGTATGATCCTGTCATCCCATGACAGCTTTCTGTATTGGAATCCCTGGCCCAGAATCACTACGGCAATGTACCAGTTTCTCTTTCCGGTCACGGCCATGTAATGGTAACATTGAATCATGTAATGGGGCGGTATCTCTTCATTCTTCCATTTATCCGCATTGTAGGCACTGGCAGTCTTGCATTCCAGTCCTGCATCCTCTCCCACAATCATCCGATCCACGTCCGCCAACATGAACGGATGCCGACAGTCAACATACATCATATTGCTTTTTCTCACTTTTAGTCCGGTGGCCTCCATAAAACGCCGGGCCACATATTCCTCCAGATCCCTTCCCTGGCGCATAGCTTCGTTGTCCATGTCTGTAATCTGGTCGGTTGTCTTATCATGGTAAACACTCATAGGGCTCGCATACGGATTCAATCCGCAGATTGCTCCGGCATCCGATCCGCCAATTCCCTGTTTGCGCCGTTTAAGCCAATCCTCATACGGCATATGCAATGTTGATATTTTTGTAATCATGATTCCGTTCCTCCCTCTATTTTTTAAACAGTCTGATGATTATTTCAATAATAATAAGCGGCATCATGCCACCTCCCTGCCTGCATATCTGATTCCATAGTGCTCCTTAAAACTATAGTACTTTAAATCTTCGCCCACTATAATATGATCCAGCAACAAAATTCCCAATATCCGGCCACTTTCTTCTATTCTTACCGTAAGCCTCCGGTCCTCTTCGCTTGGCTGCGGATTCCCGGAAGGATGATTATGGAAGCACATGATAAATGCCGCATTATTCAGGACTGCGTGTTTGAAAATATCCCGACAGTCAATGGTACAGGAGTTCAATCCTCCCACTACGGCAATCTCCAGTGCCATGGGCTCCAGAATGGTATTCAGTGACAACACCAGCACCATCTCACGATCTGCCATATCAAACAACGGACGGACCATTTCTGCCGCCTGGGCCGGATCAGTGAACCGGTGCATTCCATACAGAGTGCGGCCTTCCTTCACCATCTGCAGGCGTACAATCCCTACCTTTTTTCTGGGAATGGGGCGTCTCATCATATCCTCAATTATCTCATTCTTCGATTTCTGGTTCATTTCTCCTCCTCATGTAAAAACCGGGAATATCCAGACTTCTGCCCGTCATTCCCGGTCTGTAAAATATGGTTGCGGCTTATTAATCAGGGTATCCATCCAACATTCCTTCCTGTCATGCTGCCTGGAGCATGGCATACGCCTTATCTATCATGGCATTCCCCTCAATCGTCCTTGCAAACAGGCTTTCTCTATAATTAGCACTTTCCCGCAGCGGCTTTGCATGTGTTGCGAAATCAGATACCGCATTAATAAACCGGTATCCATTCCTTCCCACACTCTTTAAATCAGGCGCATCAAAATATCTGACCTGCATATCCTCCTTCATGCGGGCCAGGTTCTTCTTCTGCTGGGGTGTCGGCTCATCATACAATGGGAATAATGCGTCAATGTATTCTAATACCTGCCGTTCTGACAGCTTTATATGGTTCATCCGGTCAATCTCCTTTCCCAGTTCTGACATATATTGGTCTGCGTACAGCAGGGTATACCGGGCATCCTCCAGCTTACCTGCAATGTCTCCAATATGGTTCGTAGACCAGGAACGTCTTGCCGTAGAAAGAGCCAGATTCAGTGTATTCTGGCAGACCACACGGACCGGTGTCATAGCCGCTTTAATTGCACCTGTGCCATCATGGGTATTCATGAATACCAGATACGGTGTGATTTCATCCCCGCTTATGATATAACGCTGCGGCAGCTTTGCAAGAAGCCAGGTACGCCTTCCATCTTGGAGGGAACCTGCCGTTTCATAAGTAACGCCCTCGCCCAACAGTTTATCTGTAAAGGCGAAGGCGTCCTCATTCTGCACTACCTTATATCGGTCTGTCACTACTCCCAGGACACGGTTGTCCGTATCCCGCATGTTGGCCTTAAATCCTGGAATCTGAAACCCATCCCCTGTCTTAATGGATTTCTGGACGACCCGCCAGTCCAATCCAGCCAGCCGAAGGGCCTCCCTGGAGTCCGGTGCTTCCTCAACTCTGGTCCCCAGGCCATGCCAGGGCTTCTCACGGGTGTAAAACATGGTTTCTACGTTTGCTGACATATACATTACCTCCTTGAAATTGATTAATATGATTGATTCAAGGAAATAATATATATTCAAAAATGTCCGAGATACAATTATGTCTGTCCTTTTATTGCTTAAATATTACAGTTGGACTCTTCTTGATGAATTCCAACACACTGTACCAGACACAGCTACTGTCACACCGATGGTGAAAATCATTTACATAGATTAATACTCTATTGACGAATCTACTAATCCATAATAACCATAATCGTCTGCAATCATATCAACATTTGTCATCTGATGCCCATCTACCATCTGCATCTTTGAAAAATCAATTGACTCCATCGAATCCCATGTGACCTCTATTGTTCCATTATAAACCGGGGATTCTTTGGCTGCCTCATACATGTCTCCACGACATACCAAACCACCATTAGGAGTCTGCTCTATCTCCGCTATCTCAACTGTATAGGCAGTATCTGCTCAAATTGTATCATTTGCTGACGTGAACCAGATATTATATGTATCACTATATGAATCATAAAACGGTATTATATAATATCCTGTGGTGTCCGAATGCCAAGACCATTCGTCTGTACCACTTCCAAACACGTCATTGACTGACATAACCAATGTGGATGAAACCTGGTTTGCAGTTATTGGGACATATGCACCAATCCTAGGCATGGCATATGCTGGTGTTGCCATTAGCACTACTGCCATTGTTATTGTAACCATACTTTTCACAAAATTCTTCCTCATTTTCTTTTACCTCCTGGTACTTAAATGATTTTCCTCATCTTTTGGAAGGATGTTCTTCATATACATCTTATCCCACGTACAATTCCCATTTACATATACCGTAAATACTTTAATTTCTTAAATCCTTCGCACCACTAACTAATACAATTATTATTATATTAAAATTATAGAGTGAACCTTATCCATTACTTTATCTTTCATGGACTTTAAGGTTTCAAATGCCCTTTATGTTAGTTTTTTTTGCTCCCTGGGCCACTTTCTTGATTGTAGAATAGACTTTCTCACCAATGCTGCTTCCCATTACAT
>PPYF01267048.1_pt1 | contig 84512 bp, 64 predicted proteins | sample 1559871 | NCBI WGS metagenome assembly PPYF01 (sample SAMN08240021, study PRJNA423297) | Human gut metagenome, whole genome shotgun sequencing project.
AATATGTACAATAAAATGAATTTTGTCGCTTTGCAAGCAAAATCCCACTAAACCCTATAGGTTGCGGATTTGAGGATTAGTACGAAATACATCAAACTTGCCTTTTATGTATTTTGTTATAGCTTATGATAAAAAGTATGTCGTGGATAGTCTTAATAGTATCTTTCCATCCCATAGCCTAAGTTATTCTCAAAAGATACTACAAGAAGAGTTTTTCCTTCCTATAATCAAAAAGAACGAGTTGAAAGCTGTTCTGCGGGAAAAATTATCTGTTTTTTTGAATACAGAAGAAATGGGTCAGGTAGATAAACTGCTAAACAGAGAATTGTTTAATTCAATTGATGTTTTTAATTATCTAGGAAATATAAGGGATATAAAACGCCTTGCAAATGCTTTACTTTTACATCTTAAAAAACTTCATGGTGAAATCGATATTTGTGATTATATTGTATTGGAAATTTTGAGACAACAGTATCCTTTTGTTCTAGAACTTATTGTTGATAGAAAGGATGATATTTTATTGTGTAATAATAGTGGAAAATATGTTTATTTTAATGGAAAAAATGGTCCTGAAGAAAAGAATGATATCCTTTCTAAAATGTATCCCTTTAAGGGTTTTAATATCTTAGAATACATAGAGAAAAATAGTAAAGCGCTATCTGTGCCTAAAGCTAAGATTGATAGTTTGAAGAAGTTGTTGGATGCTCTTTGGGGTGAATATAGGACACAAAGTAGTAAGGGGATAAATGTACCTGAATATACCCAAAGGTATTTGTATACTTCTATATTGGATTCTGATGTTTCCGATGTGCAATTTGACAAGATATGGAAATTACTTTTTGAAGAAATGAAACCGACATTGCAGGAATGGATGGTTGATAAGTCATACTCTTTGGTGAAAAAAGTTGAAGAGATAGATGCCCAAAATAAAGCAGATGCTTATAAGCAACTTCATATGTTGTTTTATCTAGGCTCTATGGGGGATAATTTTGTACCCGAATTTCGGGTGATGGTAGAACGAATAAAAAAGGTGAAGGAGATGAATGTTGAATCACACGACTACCTTGCAGAAGATAAAGAAGAATTCCTGAAATGCTTATATGAAAATGGTATCAATAGTTTTATGCTAGGTTTTTTGTCTAAACTATTTTGCAATGGTTCTTTTGATGATGATTTTATTCTGTCTGAAGATGAGGTTATTGCGATTCAACAAAACTTCTTTTTGCAATATTTAAAAGAAAAACATCCAATGAAAGATGTGTTATATTGTTGGCGAGATACTTCACATAAAGTTTGGATTTCTCATAATGATGGGACTGGTCATAAAGAAATATTGCATACTGATATATCACGCCAAGCGATGAAAGATTATGCGATAAATCACATAGAAGAATTCGCAGAGAATACGATTTCGTTTTGGAGACCAAATACTGATCGACAATATTATATAAGTGATGTCGTATCTCATATATGGCAAAGTTGGGATGAATACTATAAGTATGTAAATAGCTTAAATATTCAATCTGTTAAGCTTAATGAATATAAAAAGTTTCTCGAAGAGTTTAAGAAAGCAGATTTTAAAAATTCTGTCTATTTCGATTTTAAGGAGATGCATTTTGACTTATAAACTTTTATGAGTAATGTATTTGAGTTGCGATAGCGTTGTATTGGTTCGTAGCGTTGTAATCGGTACCAATACGGTTATCGCTACTAGCTTTATTTGATGACATATATTCCATCCTGTTCTATTTCTCTGAGAAGGTATGGGTTCATATGCTTGTGCTTTCTTACTAAATCTACGGGGCTTTCAAGTAGATTTTCTAAATATCGCTTTAGCCTAACAACAAGGAACGCTTTTGAGTCCATTTCTACTCATATATCCACGTCACTATCTTCTTTCTGTTCGTCTCTGGAAACCGAACCCAAAAGGCACAACGACTTTACTCCGAAGTTCTTTTTTAGCTCTCCGGCATGAGATAAGGTCAGTGATATATAGTATTCCTTTGACTTCATAATCATTGCTTTTTTTTACAGTTGCAAAGATAAGATAAAATCTTGAATCCTACAAAGGTTTTTGAAAATAATGCTATGTTATATTGTATTTTGCAAGATTTTATAGTTAATCTGGGTTAAAAGATAGAAAACGCAGATGCGAAACCTAACTAAAGTTAGGTGGTTACGGTTATTATAGAGAAAACCCTATTTGGGTTTTCATTAGAAAAAAGGTAATTTTGCTTATTAATATAATTAAATAATAAATGAGTTTGATAAAATGGCAATAGATAAAAGTGTACATACAATACTTTACCAGAAAGCGATAGCTCGGTTACGAAGCAAGCGAGAAGAGCGAGGTCTCACCCAAAAGCAGTTGGCTGGGATGCTCGGGCTTCCGCAATCCTATGTGAGCAAGATTGAAACTTGTGAGCGTAGGATGGATTTTATAGAGCTCCGAACCATGTGTAACTTGCTGGGAATATCTGTTGTCGATTTCATGCAGGAAGTCGAGACTGAGATTATACCTCAAGTTGAGAAAATCGAAGCACGAAAAAAGGAACATGAATAGAATACTAACAATATTGCCGAATAATATGGAACAATTCGATAATAACGAAATCTTTGATGATTTCAAACCAGCTGAAGAGCAAGCTGCTTTTGTCAATGAGACTATCGGTAACGTGATAGAAAGAGAGTTGACGGAAGTGGAGCAGTTCAAGGAAGATTTTGATGACCAGCTCTTGATGTCTGATAATCCTAAGGACGATTTGACTCAAATAATCGTGGGATATATTCAAGGATGCGGAGATGTGAATCAGGTAAATATCTGCTCTTACAAATCAAAAAATGGAGTAGCACTTGATGGATGGGGCTTTAATGGTGATGAAGACCTTACAACGATAGATCTCTTCTTGACCATATATGAGGATCCAAACAATGGTTCTAATATTTCGGCTAATGATTTAGACCGCCAATTCAACTGGCTGCAGCGCTTTTACGATCAGTCGGTAAGTGGTGCAATGTTGGGCAAATTTATGGATGATACTAAGAGTGACCTCTATCAGGTAGCTGATCTTATTCATAGTACAAACAAGATAGACCGAATCAGATTGTTTATCCTTACCAATGCAATTGCACCTGTTAGTTATGAAAAAGATAACATAGAGATTGCGGATGGTACATCCTGCGAGTTCTATGTCTGGGATGCCAAGCGCATTATGCAGCAAGATAATATCATATCTGGTAGAAAGCCTATCGTTGTTGATTTCGAAGGTGATTACAATTGCACATTGCCATGTGTCAAGATGCCAGACGTGTCTGACCATGTTATGTGTTATCTCTGTATTATTCCAGGTATGGTGCTTTCGCAAGTTTACCATAAATATCACCAGCAGATACTGGAGATGAATGTTCGTACATTCCTTCAATTTAAGGGAGCTTCAAACAAAGGCATCCGTGATACATTGATAGGGCATACGGCAACAGCTGTTGAACGCAAAAAAGGTATGGAGGATACCTTGCCTGAACCTGATATGTTCTTTGCCTATAACAATGGTATCTCTGCCACGGCTTCTGATGTAAAACTGAATGAGGAAGGTAATGCTATAACCAAAATTAAGTCTTGGCAGATAGTAAATGGTGGTCAGACCACAGCTGCTATCAGTGCTGTTATGGGAATGAAAGACGTTGATTATTCACAATTGGCTTCTGTCTATGTGGCTATGAAAATCTCTGTTGTCAAGGATAAGGATAATCTGTCTGCGATAGTTCCGAAGATCTCGAGATTTGCCAATACGCAATCAGCTGTCAAGAAGTCTGACTTTAACATCAATGAAGGATTCCTCGTAGAATTAGAGCAGCAATCTCGTGAAACATGGGTTCTGAATACCAGTGGTAAACCTGTGAGCAAATGGTTCTTTGAACGAACTCGTGGTCAGTACTTGGATAAGGCAAAACGCCAAAACTCCAGTAAGGCAGAAACAGAGTTCTATGCAGAATATCCAAAGAACCAGATGTTTGACAAAACTACACTCTCTAAATTTGTGATGAGTTGGGAGCAAGATCCAGCCAGTGTTTGTAAGGGTGGTGAGAATAACTATACTAAGTTCTTTGACAAGATGAAACGTAATGGTGCTCATTTCGATAAGACTCGTTTCCAGCGTACAATAGCAAAGGCCATCCTCTTCAAGGGCATTGATGCTTTGTATGGTAAAGATGGATTGGCATTGCCTGGCTATAAGTCGAACATGGTAGCCTATACGATGTCTTTGCTGTCTCTTAATTCAGGCAGAGCATTGAATTTTGATGCTATTTGGAATGAGCAGTGCGTAATCAGTCCTTCTGTTTACAACGAGTTGACATTGGATATTTATAATGTTTACGCTAAACTCCTTTGTGGTGCAGAGCATATTACATACAAGATTAAGGAATCATATACAGATGGTAATGGCAGACGTAAAAATCGTTATGTGCCAAAGGAAATACCACAAGAGGATATTGAACGCTTAAAGGCAACAATGCTCTACAAGGTTCTGCTTTATGTAAAAGATATAGAACCATTTGTTTATAAGCATTTGATAGATGTAGATGAGGGTAAGAATATCAATGAGTGGACAAAAGCTACCCTTTGTTGGGATGCTCTCAAAACTAAGCTTTCACAAGAAGGCGATAAATACAATATACCAGCAGAACTCCTGGGCGGTGTAGGTGATGTTGATGAAGAGATAACCGAAGGCCAGAAGAAAAAGATGGATGAGGCTAAGGAAGTGGAGACGGATAAATGGTTTGCCTTGAATAAATGGTCAAAAGATAATCCTGGTGAACTGACTCCAAAGGAGCAGGCATTCATAGGTCAGGTGGCTTTCTCTTCAAAACGAGGACGTGCATTGACATACAAGCAATCTAAATGGGCTCTCGATATTTACGAGAAAGCCGTGGATGCTGGTTGGAACGAAAAATAAAGAATTAAAATGATAACAGATAAAGACATATATCTTGACGAGGAAGTGGAGAAGGTGGAACCCTTCGAACGCCCTGCCATCCGATTCTCTCATATTGAGTCGGATGATGTGGGCTTGCGTCCTTACCAGGCGGAAATGAAACACAATGTTTATGGCCTTTGGGATAAGATAGACAATGTGATGCTTCAGATGCCTACTGGTACAGGCAAGACGATTGTCTTTACTTCTGTTGTTAAGGATATCTTGCGATGGTGCAACCTTCATAGTCGTGAATCTAAGATTTTGATTGTTGCCCATCGTAGGGAATTGATAAGGCAAGCAAGTAAGAAACTGGGGGATATCCCTCATGGAGTGATTGTAAGCGGAGAGAAACTGGATTTGGACCAGTCTATACAGGTAGCTTCTATCCAGACCTTCATGAGTCGTAGGCATTATGAGTTGATGCGCCGAGAACAATTTGACTTTATCATCATAGATGAGGCTCATCATTGCATGGCGCCAGGATACCAGAAACTTTGGGAGATGTTCCCCAATAGTAAAAAACTGGGGGTAACGGCTACACCGTGGCGTATGAGCCACTGTGGTTTTACGGCTTTGTTTGGTGATATTGTGTTGGCAAAGAGTATCGAATGGTTTGTTAATCAGGGCTATCTGGCCAATTATGATTACATCAGTATTAAGCCAACCTCGGAAGTTCAGCATGCCATTAATGGAATCGACCGAATGGGGGCTGATGGCGATTATCTGGATTCTGAGTTGAGTGCTGTGATTGACAAGGATAAGATACGTGCCGGTTTATATAAAAGCTACGAGAAATATGCCAAAGGAAAGAAGGGTATTATCTATGCCATCGACCGCAAGCATGCCAATCATATCTGTGAGTTATATGCCACAAAGGGCGTTAGCGTTTGTATGATAGATGGTACAACTCCAACAGCTGAGCGTGAGCAGAAGATAGCAGACTTTGCCAATGGAAGTATAGAGGTTATCGTGAATGTCAATATCTTCTCTGAAGGTTTTGACTGTCCGGATATAGAGTTTATACAGTTGGCTCGACCAACCAAGTCGCTTTCGCTTTATCTCCAGCAGGTGGGTAGAGGTCTTCGAATATCGGAAGGCAAGGAGACTACGGTTATATTGGACAACGTAGGACTTTATAATCGTTTCGGTACTCCGATGGCAAACCGTCATTGGCGGTATCATTTCCTTGGTACTGATAATGAGGAAGGCTATAATGATGGTTCTGGTATCAAACGAGACTTGATTCTTGATTCTGATTCGGAGTATGAGCCTGATTACTCTGAGGATGATGAAGAAATGATTGTTGTAGAACATGCAGAAGGTAATGCTCAGGTAAGACCTGATGAAGCGAATCAAGCTGCAAGCCTTTCGGAGTACAATGTGTTTAGAAAGAATGGCTTGTATGGTGTCTGCAATCATAACAACAGGGTGATAGTTCCACCTATCTATGAAGAGATGCGCCCTTACTACAAAGGATATATCCCATTTAAGCAAAACGGAAAATGGGGTATCTTGCTTGCAAATGGAACGGTTAAGGTTAAGCCAAAGTACTATAACATCGGACCGTTCATCAATGATAGAGCTGTGGTGCAGAATACAGCAGACAGCAAGGAATATTATATTAATGGAAAATTAGAAAGGATTATATAAATAATGGCAACTGTAGAAAAAGATATAAAGGAAGAAAGTGCAAAGATTAAAGCTGTAAAGCGAATCGTTCGGAAAAGGGCAAATAAATTGAATGATAAGGAAATCTTGCCGACACCCATTTCTGATGGACCTAATTGGAAGGATTTGGCTTTCTCTCATCCTGAGCGCTGTGTAAGATTGGGTACACTTTTTAGTGGTATTGGAGCCATAGAACATGCTTTTCAGCGTTTAGGGTTAAATCACAAAATTGTTTTTGCAGGAGATATAGAACCCAAATGCAAAACTAGTTACTTTGCAAACTATGAAATCAATGAAGAAGATTGGTTTACAGATGTGCGTGAGTTTGATGCAACAAAGTATAAAGGAAAAGTAGATTTTATCGTAGGTGGGGCACCTTGCCAGGCGTTTTCTATGGTAGGTCATAGATTAGGTTTTGAAGATGCTAGAGGAACTTTGTTTTATGAATTTGCTCGTGTCGTAAAAGAAACAGAACCAAAGGTGTTCTTGTTTGAGAATGTTCGTGGATTGCTTAGTCATGATAAGGGAAGAACATGGCATGTAATACATGATATCTTCGAAGAATTGGGCTATGACGTAAAGTTTAGGGTACTGAATAGTTGTGATTATGGCATTCCTCAACATCGTGAAAGAGTGTTCTGTTTAGGTTTTAAGAAGCCAACAGATTTTAAATATCCAGCTCCTATTAAACTTGAGTACAAAATGTATGATTTCTTAGAAGATTACATAGATACGAAGTATTTCTTAAAGGAGAAGGGTATAAAGTTTGTAACCAGTCACAAGAATAGAGAAAAGAGTTATACCCAGATAAATGGTGATGTTGCTCTTTGTCAAAAGAGAAATCAGGAGTTTAATTGGCATGGTGATTTTGTATATCATCCCGATTCTGAATTAACTCCAACAGATGAAGCATTTGATGAGTTTATATTTGACGTTCATGATGTGGAAGAAAAATATTATCTCTCGGATAAAGTTGCAAAATATGTGTTGGCTGGAGGAACCAAAAACTTCAAAACATCCACAAAGACAGATTTGGATGTAGCGAGACCTCTCTTGCAATCAATGCATAAAATGCATAGAGCTGGAGTTGATAACTATGTAACTTTCAAAGGAAGAATTCGTAAGTTGACTCCTCGTGAATGTCACCGATTGATGGGATTTAAAGATTCCTATAAGATTGTGGTATGTGATACTTCTGCGTATCAGCAAGCAGGAAATAGCATTGTAGTAGATGTTCTTATTGCATTGTTGAAACAGATGGATATTACGCAATACGGTGTTTGATATGGCAAATCGTGTATTTAGATATATTGATGATTGGGCTTCCATTCGACTGGTTGACAGCTTTGTTAAGGATAACAAAGCTGGCACTGGCAATGGAGAAGCCTGTCTTTATCTAGGAAGTAAGAAAGATCCTGATATCTTTTCTTTCTTTGGAGTTGAAGCTTTTGATATACATTGTATATTAATGCGAGATGAAGTCTTAGACTATTTGAATTCTGTAAAGCAGGAATACATTACGCACAGATTCAATTATAGAAACGAAGTAAGTCTTGAAACATGGCAAGCTCTATACGAAGAAGTAAAACAGCTTCCTGATGAATTGAGCTTTGACCTGACAAGAAAAAGACTAAATGATAAAACTGGAAGAGTTTATGCTCAGGAATTGACATATAAGCGTTCTAATCCTGATATAAATAAAGCTCCAAAAGCTTATACGTATAATTTAATAAGACGTATCGCTATACCTGAAGTAACATTTCTGATGCTCACTAAGGTGGGAAAAAATGATACAGAAATGTATGCTAAAGTATATTACGATCCTGAAAACGAATAATTATGGCAGATATAATATGTAGATGGCGAAATGGTACTCCTAAAACGGTGATGGAATTGGTAAATTCATTACCCCATGAAGTTATGCCTATATCTCAATTCCGAAATTCTATGAAAGATAAGTGGAATGGGGAATTCTTTCATACCCCATATCAGTTAGCCTGTCAGTTGGCGCTGTATTGTGAGGCAGAAGATGGTATGTATTATCCTCGATTTGATCATAATATTGATGAAACGGAAGCTCATAGGTATTTGGAATTATGGATTAATCGTTATTATATTCCGAATCCTTATGTTGCAAGTGATGGATTTAGGGATTTAGAGTGCCCTACATATTTAATAAAGACACTCTATGATTATGTGTCTAAACACCCTGGTTGCGATTACGCTACTGCTTATCATAATTGTTTTCATGATGAGGCAAAGAACAATGATGATATTGTACGTAATTATATCAATCGCTATTCTAAAGTTCTTTCTTTTTCAAAGGAGGGAACATTGTCAACAACTAATATTAATGCCAAGCAAATCTTTAGCTTTATGGATAGAAATAATAAAAAGGATTTTTTCGATACTTTCAGTTCGGAAAACGAAAAATGTTTAATGGATAGTTATCTTGAAAAAGATATAGATAAGAAGAAAGAGATGTTCTATGAGTATCTGAAATCAACAGGACTTGCAGAATCGTCTTGCAAGCAATATGCTTTTTGTCATCCTTTTCATGAGGAAGTTATACAGATTGTCCAAAATGTAGCTCACAAAAATAGTTTGTTTGATGTCATAGATGGTTGGCTTGTAAAGAGTATTTATAAACAAGTATGTCCTTTAGAGGCAAATAAAAAGCAAGGTAATGCTTGGTCTGCAACTATATCAAATTATAAAAATTTTCTGGATTACCTAGAGGTTGGTGTAAGTTCTGATGAGGACAAAAATGAGGATGTTCAATCAGCAAAAAAACTATTGAAGGAGACAAATAACATTGTCGACTTTTGGGGATTCGTTTTAAGAGTTATTCTGAAATATGATGAAAATCTGAGCAAACTTGAAAAACGGTTAAATTATAACACTGTGACAGTTGGCTTCAAATTTTGTCGTTTTGGTAAAAAAGTTGAGAGTTTAAAGTTGGTTACGGACTATAGACGTCAAGATGATTGTGATACTTCGATAACATGGTCCCTCAAAGGGGATGAATACTGTTTCTTTAAGGAGCAAACTCTGCAATCATTGGAAATTTTTGCTAAGAATATTAACGAGATATATGGTGATAAATATTTGGTAGAAATTGATAATAACAGCTATAGATTATACGAACTTGATAGCAGGGTAAACGAACAGAATACATATGTAATGAAGAAAGAATCTAAGGATAGCCCTCTGACGTTTGAAGATTTCACCCCTCGTCAAATCATCTACTATGGTGCTCCTGGTACAGGTAAATCGCATACCATCAAGAAGGAAGAGGATGAAGGTAAGATTACCTGCATCCGTACCACCTTCCATCCTGATAGCGACTATGCTACTTTCGTGGGATGCTACAAGCCACATAAGATAGAAGGTACTAAGGATCTGACATACGAGTTTGTGGAGCAAGCTTTTCTGGAGGCTTACAAGCAAGCTTGGATGAATCCAAAGGAAGAAATCGCCCTGGTTATCGAGGAGATAAATCGTGGAAACTGTGCCCAGGTGTTTGGTGACATCTTCCAGCTCTTGGATAGAAGCGACGACGGATGGAGTACTTATCCTATCAAGGCTGATACGGATATTGCTGAACATCTGAAAGGACTACATATCCCAGGGTATGCTGCGACTATGAAACTGAGATTTGGCTTGGATAAGGAGGGGAACGATAGATACCCTGATAGGGATTGGTTTGGCTTCATGGCTTTGCCACCTAACATGAGTATTCTTGCCACCATGAACACAAGCGACCAGAGTCTTTTTCCTATAGATTCAGCCTTCAAACGCCGTTGGGACTGGAAATATATCAAGATTAAGAAAGGTAAGGATAAGAACGGCAAAGAGCTGGGCTGGAATATCCAAATAGAGGATGCGAATGGAGAGCCTGTGAAGATAATAAAAGAGGAAACAAAGCTCCCTTGGTGGAACTTTATCCAGAAAGTGAATGAAATCATCGCTTCCATGACATCCAGTGCAGACAAGCAATTGGGCTATTTCTTTTGCAAGCCATCTAAGAAGTCTAACGAGACAGACGAGAAACCTACCATCATTACGGCAGATACGCTGGTGGGTAAGGTGATATTCTATCTCTGGAACGATGTATTCAAAGACTATGGCTTCGAAGATGCATCGCTCTTCACTTATCAGGAAGAAAAGAATGGCAAGAAAACAGAAAAAGACCTTGCCTTCGCTGATTTCTATGATGAGGAGGGTGAGCTGGTCAATACAGAAAGACTGGTTGACTTCCTGCGGAAAATAATGGATTGGCAAAATAATAATACGGAGAACTAATAATGTATATTCTATTTGAGGAACATCAGTACGAAAGCTCTACTGTAGAGAAAATCCTGAAGGACATCTATGTGCTGCAGGATGTGGATAAGAAGGTGAGCGTGCAGTATGTGGGTTATTTCTATAATCCACAGCTCAGAGATTGTGTCTTTATTCTGCCCAAGGTGCTCTTGAGAGATGATCCTCAAAAGAAACAGGAAGTGCTGGCTGGAGTGACTTTGGAGAATGGGGAAACTGTAAGCCCAGAGCAGGTGCTGACTCCTGAAAAGCAGAAAAAACTGAGCCGTGAATACCGTAAGTTTATCTACGAATTCTCTGTTTGGGTATATCGTGCGCTGAGTGTATTCTACAAGGCAAATCCCAACAGTAAGGCCATCCTGTATAAGCACATTACCCGAACGGGTAAAGGTAAGCGACAGCATACGAATACTTATCTCGACATCGTTCTTTCGCTGATCAGGTTTAATCAGGAGAATCGCAACTTCGTGCTTTTCACCGTCAAGAACCTGCATCGGGGTAATAATAAGATTAACTGGACGAAAACCATCAGTCATTCTTCTGCCTTTATGCAGGAGAATGGGGCACCTGTATATCTGAAACTTGTCAATAAGAAACGTATCGTGAACTATGAGGAGGAGCTGTTTGTTATCTACTATAGTATTCTGAACTATCTGAACGAAGAGTATGGATTTCAGACACCTATCAATATTCAGTATGAATTGATTACCGGTAAGCAATTCAAGGAATATCTGAAGGGTATGGGTAAGATGAGGCTCATGCAGATAAAGTATAAGTATTTTTCGGACAAGGCGCTGCAGCTTTGGGATATGTGCTATGCCTTCTTCGAGAACTCTTATCGCATCGCCATCAATGCTCATGCCCAGGAATATATTCTTGCCAAGAATCTCAATATAATATTCGAGGCAATGATAGATGAACTGATTGGTACTCCACATACCGATATCCCAAAGGGACTTGCTGATCAGAAGGATGGAAAGCGGGTGGATCATCTTTATACGGACTTGGCTTTGACATCTAATGATGCACAGGCTAGCCGTGAGGTATATTACATCGGTGACAGCAAGTACTATAAGAATGGGCACCCATTGACATCGGAATCTATCTATAAGCAATATACTTATGCTAGAAATGTGATACAGTGGAACATCAACCTGTTTCTTTCTGATGATACTGCCTTTGATGATGAAGACAGGAAGAATAGAAAGAAAGATAAGGAGAAGTATAAGGATATCCATCTGCAGGATGCTGGGGCTACAGAGGGTTATGATGTGATACCTAACTTCTTTATCAGTGGTTTCGTGTATGATGATCACCGATATAATGCTGGTGAGAAGAATATCCGAAAGCATTGTGATGGAAAAGGTGAGCATTGTACCACGGTATCGTATCAGTTCCCAGACAGACTTTTTGACCGTGATACGCTCTTCCTGTCGCAGTATGATGTTAACTTCCTGTATGTGCTTTTCCTTTATGCCCGAAACAAGGCTAATGAAAAGGCGCAGTGGAAGAGAAAGGTGAGAGACATCTTCCGAAACGAGATAAGGGCGGTGATTCAGAAAAATTATCGCATCTATGCCATGAGGGCGAAGCTTGGTGTAGATGGTGAGCTGTATATGCAGAAGCATTTCTACGAGTTGAACGGTAGGGTGTTTAAGCCTTATGGTGAGGATAGGGAAGTGTATTTTGCGTATGCACGTCCTTTAGATAAATGGAAAGAAACAGAGGGGCAGTTTAATGAGTTGAAGGAAGACTTCATCATTGATGAGTGTAATATGGGTAAGGACCCAGAAAAAGTGTTGAGGCCGGCACTGGAGCATGAGCTTGGATTGCCATTGGCTTCACCACCATGGCTTACTGTGCATTATCTGGAGCGGGATTTAAGCAGAGGTATCTTAGTTGGTTATTACAAATCTGAGGAGCATTTGCAATGGATTCTTGGTAATAATGACAAGGGAAGTCTGGTTTATAACGTGCGCTTGAAACTTAAAGATGATGAGGCTCGAGATGGTGCTCATACTGCATATTTCTATGAAAAGAAGAATGTTCAATTTGTAATACTCTATACTGATGGGGTAGAAGAAACTGGTAAGTATCGGGTGTTTCATGTCAAGGACACTGCGAGCAAGGTGACTGAGGAAAGAATGCGCAATACCTGGTATCCGATGGATACGGTCGGAGGTGAAGATGGTGATGCGAAACGTAACTATTTCTTTTACCGATTTGACGAAGAGGTGAATATCGGACAGATTGATATCAGAAAATTACTTGCCGATTTAAAGGTTCTTCATCTTAAGGAATTTAATAGTTATGTTCATGGTGAGCCGATGTTTACGACTGCCGAGGTACTGAAGGAGTATAGAAGTAATGGTTCTGTATTCTCGTCGTATAATTCTTGATTACAGGTAACATATTAATAGAAAATGTCAGACTGTTGGGGTGAATGGAAGCTTTTGCCCTTACAGGGCGCAAGGCTGATTGCTCTTATACCCAGGGTGTTACCCTGGGCTAGGTGCTTCTGCCCCTTCAGGGCGTGTGGGGGGCATGGTATCTAAAGTACTGCTGCACAGACCTTGCGGAACCAGTCGAGTAACCCATCAGCTACCCCCGTATCCTGATGTTCTCTGTGAACTTGTCTATCAGTATTGCCGGCGGCAATCTCCCATTCTGATGACGGGTGACACCTGTGACACCTGTTTTCTAAAACTTTCTCTCACGCGGGCGGGCAGGAAAAATTTTCCAGAAAGGTTTCCCGCCCGCCTACGTGAGAGAGATTTCAAGAAAAGCCTGTCACTGGTGTCATCTTGTCACCCGAAAGTAAGTCACTTAAGCATCCTAAGTAAGTCACTTAAGCATCCTAAGTAAGTCACTTAGGTATCGTAAGTAAGTCACTTACGGGGCGTAAGTAAGTTACTTCTTCAGAAAAAGACGTGAAAATCAGTGAGAAATCGTGAGAAACCGTGAATGGCGGATTCTGAATGTTGTATCTTTGCATTGTGATGTTTTCCACGAGTCTGACTGGGGTTAGCCGATGGCTTACTTTTATGCAAGTTTTTTGGCTTTTTCTTTTGTGGTTTCATGAGAAAAGATTAATTTTGTATCGATAGGGGGGATTTAATTAGAAAAAAGATGTCTTAATAAATAAAGCGTATGCCAGATAAAATGACCATAGAGCAGCGCCACCATAATATGGCGGCAATCAAGGGCAAGGATACCAAACCGGAGATTCTTGTCAGGAAGTTCCTGTGGGCTAGGGGATTCAGGTATCGGCTCAATCATCCACGGTTGCCAGGAAAACCGGATATTGTGCTCAGAAAGTATCGTACCTGCATTCTGGTGAATGGATGCTTCTGGCATGGACATGAAGGATGCAAGTATTATGTGGTGCCGAAATCGAATACCCAGTTCTGGCAGGATAAGATCAGGAGAAACCGGGAGAGGGACCATGAAGTACTGCATCGGTTGGCAGAAATGGGATGGCATACCATCGTCATCTGGGAATGCGAGCTGAAACCGGCTGTCAGGGAGAAGACGCTGGAGTCGCTTGCCTTTACGCTGAACCATATCTTCCTGGAAGATCATCATATCAGGAGATATGAATTGCCGGAAGAAAAGCCGGCAATGGTGGCGGAGCCGGATCCAAGGCATCGTGAATAGTACCCTCTCTGTTTTTGCTTCGATAGTATAAAAAATCCCCTGATGGATTCTCTGAAGAGAAGCATCAGGGGATAGGCGTTTTACTTTATCAATCTTTTACTTTATAGCCTTACCTGTCTGGCTGTAGCCGTCCAGCTGCTTGGCATTGGTGATTGCCTTGCGCGAACAGTAGTTGAAATCCACCTTCTTGTCACCATTGCTAGACTTCCAGCGGATGGTGAGCTTCACAGTCTTGCCATTGGTGTCTGGCAGGGCATCGTTGAGGTTGAAGGCTACCAGAGCATCGCCTACACGATACTTGGCATCACCATTCTGATTGTGACGAAGCTCTACCTCGTATGGATTCTCTGGGTTCACACCGGTGAGAAGGTTGATGATGTGTGGCTTCTGACCGCCCCATAGAGCACGGAAACGGAGAGTGAGATAACCATCCTCGGCTACTGTTACCCAATCGCGAACGATATCTACCTCATCATTGCCATACTTCGCATCGTTCTCTGCCGGAGTAGAGAGATAAGGTGCTGGCTTCTTGGTGAGAATGCTGTCAATCCAGTTGACGTGTACTACCTGAGAATACTTGTCGCTCTTCTCATCGGTAGCTGTATAGTTAACGAGTGCTCTAACCTCCTTGCCATCAAAGACTGGAGTCTTGAGGTTTTTGGCGAGCAATGTGGTATTGTCATCCAACTGCAAATAGCAGGCATCTGCATTCTGCTTGACAGTTACTAGGGCATTAGGTAAAACCTGATCCCAGTTGGTATCATCATCAGAATCACACGACTGGAAGGTGAATGCTGACATCAGCAGGGCTACTGCGAGCCCGATTTTCTTGAAATTGATCTTTCTCATAACTTTTTCTTTTTAAATCTTTCTGTCTATAAAATGCCCGAAGATGCGAAATCTTGCTTCTGATTTGGCAAAAGAAAGTTAAATGTAATTTTGAGATTCCCATTTATTTTGTAGTGTCTTCAATTTACACTACCTTTGCAGAAAGTTGTTGCGCCCTGACTGGGGATGCAGCGAATAGCTTAATAGAAATAGGTAGATGAATAAGGTTATCAAGAAGTTTTTCAGATCACTTATGTATATAGTAGGCATCGGAGCTATGACACTGGTGCCCGATGCCTGGCTGTGGCATATCGGAGTGGGGGAGTGGCCTCTGCCGCTAGCCATCCTCTGGTGGATTCCCTCTCTGCTCATCATCCTGGCTGAGGTGGGACTGCAGTTGGGCAAGTTTCATCGCACATCGGTGAGAGTGCTTTTCTCTCTCATCCTTTTCTCTGTGATGCCGAAGGTGGTATTCATCCTCTTCGAATTCTTCATGCCTTGGTTCTTCGCCATCCTGCCTGCCCTGGCGGTGATGGGATGGTTCCTCTATGGATTCGTGGAGGGATGGAAGCGGCTGGAGGTGAAATACGTGACTTATTCTTCTGCCGATCTGCCTCCTTACTTTGATGGCTATAAGATTCTGCATTTCACGGATCTGCATCTCGGTACTTTTCCGAAGGGTGCCGACTTCGTGAGAAAGGTGGTGGAGAGAGCCAATGCCGAGGGGGTGGAGATGATGCTCTTTACCGGCGACCTGGTGAACAATGCTGCCGATGAGGTGGAACCTTATGTGGAAGATCTGAAGAAGCTGCATGCTCCCGATGGTATCTTCTCGGTTTGGGGCAATCACGATTACTGCGAATATAATACCAACCACAGTCTGAGTGCCTTGAGAAAGAACCGCAGACTCCTCTTCCAGTTGCAGAATGAGATGGGATGGCATCAGCTGATGAACGAGCATTTTACGGTATCGCACGGTATGGCTTCGATAGAAATCATCGGTGTGGAGAATGCCGGACAGCCTCCGTTTACCAATCGCAGTAACCTGAAGAAGGCGATGAAGGGAGTGGCGAAGGATGCTTTCAAGATAGTGCTTACCCACGATCCGCACCATTGGAGAAGGGAAGTACAGAAGACCGGAGTTCATCTGACCCTGGCGGGACATACCCATGCCGGACAGTTGAAGATAGGTAACTTTACTCCTGCCCACATGGCTTTCAAGGAGTGGGGTGGAGAATATTGGCTGGGCAAGCAGCTGCTCTATGTTTCTGCCGGATTGGGCGGATCATTCCCTTTCCGACTGGGTGCCTGGCCGGAGATGACGGTCATCACCCTGAAGCGTGATTTGGGTTAGAAAACAGACTGGTAGTCAGGCATCTCACAGTTCCCGAAGAATTGAATAAAAACGTTAATTTACTGGTGTAAACTGTTAAGTTTTGGTTAAAAAATCGATATTTATTCATTTAGACGAAAAATTATCGCTTAAAAATTTGGTAACTCAAAAATTAATCGTATCTTTGCAGCAGTTTTCGCATATATTTGGGCAAATGGGGGGTGTCGAGAGACTGTACTCCATTTGTTTTTTTTGTCCAAAAAGCGAAATCTCGCTTTTTCCGCTCACTTTATCATTAGAAATAAGCAAGGTATTCGCCAAGAATACTCATCATAAAGTTCAAAGTTTAAAGTTCAAAGTAAAATGAAGATTCCCGTAGAAGAACAATATAAATTCGTGAAACTTACTCTCCCGGATGGAAGCAAGGCTGAAGGAATGTCGGTGTTGCTGCATGCCTGTTGTGCACCCTGTTCATCGGCTATCGTGGAGTGTATGCTTCGCAATGGCATGAAGCCAACCGTGTATTTCAGCAACAGCAATATCTATCCGCAGCAGGAGTTCGATATCCGCAAGCACGAGCTGATGAGATTCCTGGAGGCGCAGCAGGTGCCCTATGTTGAGGATGAGTACGACCATGAGGAGTGGCTGGCTACCATCAGGGGATTGGAGAAGGAACCGGAGCGGGGAAGCCGCTGCTCGGTGTGTTTCCAATATCGTCTGACCCATGCTGCCAGGTATGCCCAGGAACATGGATTCCATCTGCTTACCACCACGCTGGCTTCATCGAGATGGAAGAATATCAAGCAGATAGATGCCGCAGGACATATTGCGGTAGAAGGATGCCCGGATGTAGAGTGGTGGGATATGAACTGGAGAAAGGGCGGTTTGCAGAACCGCCGAGGAGAATTGCTGAAACAGAATGAATTCTATAACCAGCTATATTGCGGTTGTGAATTCAGCATGAGATAAGAAATCGCCCTGAAAGGCAAAAGCATTGTTTATGAAAGCTTTTGCCCTTTCAGGGCGAATTGTTTATAATCTATTCATACCCAGGGTGTTGCCCTGGGCTAGGAGCTTCTGCCCTTTCAGGGCGACTTATGAAAGACCTGTAATCTCACCATTCACCACGTCGATGCGCTCAGCCTGTGGGCTCTTTGGCAAACCTGGCATACGCATGATAGGACCTGCGATGACTACGATCATCTCGGCACCCATATTCACGGTGATGTCGCGAACGTGGAGCTCGAAGCCTTCTGTAGGACCGTATGCCTTGGCATCGGTAGAGAAGCTATACTGAGTCTTGGCGATACAGATAGGGAACTTCTCGGCACCCAACTTCTTGATTTCCTCGATCATAGACTTGGCAGAATCGCTCAAGGTTACGCTGCCGGCACCATAGAGGTTGAAGGCAACATCCTCGATCTTCTTCTCTACAGGCTCATCGTCATCGTAAGTGAAGTAGAGAGGAGCAGATGGATGCTCATCAATGGTCTTCACAACGAGCTCTGCCAACTCCATTGCACCCTTGCCACCTTCGGCGAAGGCACTGTTGACAGCGAATCCGCAGCCCATCTCCTCGCAGTGCTTGCGCAATACCTCGATTTCCTCATCGGTATCAGTAGCAAACTTATTGAAGGCGATGACTACAGTCTGACCAAAGCTCTGGAGATTCTTCACATGCTTGTCGAGGTTCCAATAGCCAGCTTCCATACCAGCTACGTTTGGCTTCTTGATGTCTTCCTGAGCTACGCCACCATGCATCTTCAATGCCTGGAGAGTAACGACGAGAACAGTAAGGTCTGGCTGCAAACCAGTCTTGCGGCACTTGATGTTGTAGAACTTCTCTGCGCCGAGATCAGCACCGAATCCAGCCTCAGTGATGGCATAGTCGCCATATTCGAGAGCAGCTGCTGTAGCCATCACAGAGTTACAGCCATGAGCGATGTTGGCAAAAGGACCGCAGTGAACGAAAGCAGGGGTTCCCTCTGTGGTCTGAACCAGGTTTGGCTTCAGGGCATCGAGGAGGAGGGCAACAATACTGCCACCTACACCCATATCCTTGACGGTGAATGGCTTGTCATCCTCAGTGATACCCAGGAGAATATTGTCGATGCGACGGCGGAGGTCGTCAACACTTGTTGCGAAACACATAATAGCCATGATCTCAGAAGCTGGAGTGATGTCGAATCCTGCCTCTGTCTCGATACCGTTCTTATCACCGATACCGGTGATGATGCGGCGGAGACCACGGTCATTCACATCCATCACGCGGCGCCAGAGAATCTTCTTGAGCTTGAAGCCTTCAGCTTCGTGCTGGAAACGGTAGTTATCGAGCAGGGCAGCAATCATGTTGTTAGCCTCTGTGATAGCGTGGAAGTCGCCAGTGAAGTGAAGATTGATCTTATCCATAGGCAATACCTGGGCATAACCGCCGCCGGCAGCACCACCCTTCATGCCGAAGCAAGGTCCGAGAGATGGTTCACGCAGGGCAACGACAGCTTTCTTGCCAATCTTCTGCATACCGAGGGCGAGACCTACAGATACGGTGGTCTTGCCATTGCCTGCCTTGGTAGGGCTGATAGCAGTGACGAGGATGAGATGATGGTTTTTAAACTTGTTGGTGTCGATCTTGTCCGTAGTAATCTTAGCGATGTAACGGCCGTAGTTCTCTACTTGGTCTTCATGGATTCCAAGTTCAGCTGCAACCTCATTGATGGGGCGCAATTTTACTGATTTAGCTATTTCAATATCTGTCAACATAAAAAATGTATTTGTATTTTGCTGCAAAGATACGCAAAAGTATTCACATAATGGCATATCAATGTATAAAAAAACAAAAAGTCATTCCATTTCCCATTCTGCACAAACGTATGGACCCGGGCGAACGATGAATTTTTGCATGAATCCATCGGCAGAAATGATAGCGATATCGTTGCGCTGGGTTTGTTTTCTTCTGAATATCTCAAGAAATTGCAGAAAATGTAATATTGGTATGGCACAAATATCTTGATTTGCGCTGGTTGAATACTCAATAATAGGGATTTTAAGAGAAAGGGAAGAAAATCTTTGGGTTTTCTTCTCTTTTCTCATTTAATTATCGTATCTTTGCACTCGAAATCAAATTCAAACAGGAATGATCAAGTCAATGACGATAAATATAGGCTATCAGGCCAAGAAAGATAACGCTGGTGGGAATGGACTCATCGGTATCATCAACGTACAGACACCTTGCGGACAAGGTGTATAAAAACCCGGGCACAAACGTGTTCGGGCTTTTTTATCCCCCTATATATAATAAGGTGGAAATTGCCTATATATAATAAGGTGGAAATTACCTATTTATAATAAGGTGGAAATTGACTGGTTTAGAAGAATGACAGTGTGTACAATTATATATATTTATTAACTTATAAAATAAAGGATAAACGAAAATGATGAAAATAGAATGGAGAGGTTTCAAGGGAAACCAGTGGCAGAGTGAAGTGAATCTTCGTGACTTCGTTCAGAACAACTACACTAGCTACGACGGCGATGAGTCGTTCCTGGCAGAACCTACTCAGGCTACCAACACCCTTTGGGGTATGTTGAAGGAACTCCAGAAGGAGGAGCGCGCCAAGGGTGGTGTGCTTGATATGGAAACAGAAATTGTTTCAGGATTGACAGCTTATGGTGCTGCCTATATTGGCGAGGGTACTAAGGAGTTGGAGAAGGTAGTTGGTCTGCAGACCGATAAGCCTTTGAAGCGTGCCTTCATGCCTTACGGTGGTATCAAGATGGCGGAGCAGGCTTGTACTACATACGGCTACCAGCCATCAGAGAAGTTGCACGAGATTTTCCATAAGTATTGCAAAACTCATAATGACGGCGTGTTTGATGCTTATACCCCTGAGATGAAACTCGTGCGCCATAACCACATCCTCACTGGTCTGCCTGATACATACGGTCGTGGCCGTATCGTAGGTGACTACCGTCGTGTGGCTCTTTATGGTATTGATTTCCTCATCAAGGAGAAGCAGAACGATCTCGCTAACATGGGCGACCGTGAGATGATCGACGACGTTATCCGTCTTCGTGAAGAGGTTGCTATGCAGATCAAGGCTCTCAAGGGCTTGAAGGAGATGGCTCAGTTGTATGGCTACGACATCAGCCAGCCTGCTAAGAACGCTCGCGAGGCTGTACAGTGGTTGTACTTCGGTTACCTCGGAGCTGTGAAGACTCAGAATGGTGCTGCGATGTCTGTAGGTCGTATCTCTACCTTCCTCGATATCTATATCCAGCGCGACTTGAACGAGGGTACTCTTACCGAGGATGAGGCTCAGGAGCTTATCGACCACTTGGTTATGAAGTTCCGTATGGTGAAGTTCGCCCGTATCCCTTCTTACAATGAGCTCTTTACTGGTGACCCTGTATGGGCTACTCTCGAAGTAGGTGGTATGGGTCAGGATGGCCGCTCAATGGTTACCAAGAACGACTTCCGTTTCCTCCACACATTGGAGAACATGGGTCCTTCACCAGAGCCAAACTTGACAGTACTCTATAGCTCTCGCTTGCCAAAGGCATTCAAGCACTATGCTTCTCTCATCTCTGTCAAGACAAGCTCTATCCAGTATGAGAACGACGATGTAATGCGCCCAGTTTGGGGTGACGACTATAGCATCTGCTGCTGTGTATCTGCTACACAGACAGGTAAGGAGATGCAGTTCTTCGGTGCCCGTGCCAACTTGGCTAAGTGCTTGACCTACGCTGTTTCTGGCGGTGTTGACTCAAAGACACGCGAGCAGTGCGGTCCTAAGTATCGCGCCGTAGAGGGTGATGTATTGACATACGATGAGTTCATGCCACGTTTCATGGATATGATGGACTGGTTGGCTGGCGTTTATGTGAAGACATTGAACCTCATCCACTACATGCACGATAAGTACTTCTACGAGGCAGCAGAGTTGGCGCTCATCGACACAGATGTTCGTCGTACTTTCGCTACAGGTATCGCTGGTTTCAGCCACGTGGTTGACTCTATCTCAGCTATCAAGTATGCCAAGGTAAATATCGTCCGTGATGAGACCGGTTTCCCTCTCAGTTTCAAGACCGAGGGTGATTTCCCACGTTATGGTAACGATGATGAGCGTGCTGATGAGATTGCAGTATGGTTGCTCAAGACCTTCATGAACATGATCAAGAAGCATCATACATACCGCAATTCTGAGCCAACTACATCTATCCTGACGATCACATCAAATGTAGTATATGGTAAGTTCACCAGCAATATGCCTGATGGTCGTCCAGCCGGTGCTCCTTTGGCTCCAGGTGCCAACCCATCTTACGGTGCAGAGAAGAACGGTCTTTTGGCTTCATTGAACTCAGTAGCTAAGTTGCCATACGAGTATGCCCTCGATGGTATCTCTAATACTCAGACCATCAGTCCAGGTGCTCTCGGTCACAACGATGAGGAGCGTGCCCAGACATTGGTAGGTGTATTGGATGGTTACTTCAACCAGGGTTCTCACCACCTGAACGTGAACGTATTCGGTATCGACAAGCTCAAGGATGCAATGGAGCACCCAGAGAAGGAAGAGTACCAGAACTTCACCATCCGTGTAAGTGGTTACGCAGTTAAGTTCATCGACTTGACACGCGAGCAGCAGCTCGACGTAATCGCTCGTCAGGCTCACGAGAGACTCTAATCAATTAGAAGAATAAATATTGCCCGCTAGATTTTCTTTCCGAGGATATTTAGCGGGCATTTTTAGCTTAATTGTTATGCATAAAGGATTTGTACACAGCATAGAGAGCTTTGGTTCAGTAGATGGACCAGGCATCCGATTTTTGATTTTTCTGCAGGGTTGTCCCATGCGCTGCCAGTTCTGCCACAACCCGGATTCTTGGAAGACGGGAGTGGGAGAGGAATGGACAGCTGATGACCTGCTGGACAAGGCAGAGCGATTCAAGAGTTATTGGGGAGACAAGGGCGGTATTACCGTGAGTGGTGGAGAAGCCCTGATGCAGATAGACTTTCTCATCGAACTGTTTGAGAAAGCGCATCAGCGTGGCATCAATACCTGTCTCGATACATCAGCCCAGCCTTTCAGAAGAGATGGAAAGATTTTTGAGAAATTTGAGCGTCTGATGGCCGTTACCGATACGGTTCTTCTGGATATCAAGCATATCAACGATGAAGAGCATCGTAAGTTGACGCTTCATAGCAATAAGAACATACTCGATTGTGCCCGCTATCTCAGCGAGATTCACAAGCCGGTATGGATACGTCACGTCCTTATTCCAGGTATTACCGACAAGGATGAATACCTGGAAGAGTTGAGAGACTTCCTCTCTACGCTCAGCAATATCCAGCGCATAGATGTATTGCCTTATCATACGATGGGCATCTACAAATATGAGAAGCTGGGAATCCCTTATCCGCTAGATGGCATAGAACCTCCTGGCAGAGATCGTGTGGCTCATGCCGAATCTATATTGCAGAAGGCATTATAGACTTTTGTATTGAGTGCTATGGAGTTACCTCTTGTTAGCGATAATGGAGTTGTGAAAAAGCCTAAAATCCAGGCATGTTCCTTATGGTATCATATATGTTTCAAAAGTATGCGACGTTGGCTTATGCCTTACTTGACGATGAATTAAGCCTTACTTGCTGTTCAAAAGAGCCTAACGTAACATTCAATTAAGCCTAACGTAAACCTTAATTGAGGCTTAATTGGATGGTAAGTAAGGCTCTATTGTAAGGCATTTTAGGCTCTATTGCAAGGTAATTGTGGCTCTTTTTGCAATCTTTTTGGGCTTTTTTGCAACCTTTCGGGTTTCTTTTGCGTCTAAGCATCAGAATATAGAAAATTTAAAATCGAAAGAGTATGAAAACAATGAGTATTTGGGTTGCTTCGGCAACTTTGTTTCTTGCCTCTATGGGCATCTGTTCCTGCAGTATGGGTTCTACTACCTCTTCTGAAATGAGAGGAAGCCTGGAGTTTACGCAGGATGATTTGAGAGAGAAGCCTTTCAAGGCTATCGACGTGGATATGGTTGCCAGTGTCTATTATACACAGAACGACGGCGATGAATGCAGCGTTCGACTGGATTACTCTGCCATCAAGGATGCTGAGTTCGTTCAGAAACTTAAGGAGAAAATCAAGGTGGTGTATCGAGACGGCGAAGTGAAGATCGGTCTCACGGGAAGACTCAAGGTACCTGCCAGCTGTAATTCTGAAAAAAACAGATTGAAGATTTATATCACCAGTCCTGACCTGGTGAAGATTACCCAGGAAGGGGTAGGCTCGTTCTATGCCAAGTCTGTCAACAGCGACCGCCTGGAAATCGATAACGAGGGCGTAGGCTCTGTCAGCATCAAGCAGATTCTTGCCAACAGACTGGATGTTACCAACGAGGGTGTTGGCTCCGTCAGCATCGATCATGCCAAGGGCGACGTGATGAAGATTGATAACGAAGGTGTAGGCTCCGTAAAGGTTGGCAATGTGGCGATGAGCGACCTGAAGGTGGATAACGAGGGTGTCGGCTCCGTTACGCTCGATTTCTTCAAGGGCGGAAATCTGAAGATCAACAATGATGGCGTGGGTAAGGTAAGCGCCAAGGTTGACTGCCAGGTTCTGAATGTTGATCTGGATGGTGTTGGCGGCGTGCATCTGAGCGGTGTTGCCGGCAAATACACCCGTCATAAGGATGGTGTTGGAAGCATCTCTGACGGAGGACTGAAGGTCGGTAGATAATCTGATTTTCAAAAACAAAAAATGCATGCTGGAGATGCTTAACATACTTGTTATATTTTTCTTTTATATATTTTTTTTTAATATATATAAATTAATACTAAGCATCTCTAGCTTGCACAAAAATCTGCAGAATTGTCAAGAAGCAGTCCTTAGAAGTCCCACTTCACACCCAGGCAAGGGCGAACCTTTGCTCCATCGGTGCTGCCGAAGTTATTGGTAATCTCTACCTCACCACCTAGGCTCAGGTTCTCGCAGCCGAAGTGCTGACCTACCTTGTACCAGAGCTGTGGCTCGGTGATGAATACTGTGTGGCGGGTCTTAGCCTTGCCGTCGCCATCTACGGTTCCGTGGGTTTCCCACCAGAAATCAGCGAAGCCGTCAAACTTCAGTCCCTTTACTCCGAAGAGGTCGTTGCAGGTCCATACGGCTGTCAACTGCATCGGAACATTCTGGTCGGTCTTGCGGATGGTCTTATAGAGAACGTCCAGATTCAGGGTGTTCTTGTAGGTAGCATCGTGAATCAGATACTCCACACCGAAGAGCCAGGCATTGTTGATAGGGTAGTTCTTGGTGATACCGCCATTGTACTCTACGTGCAGGCTCCAGTTTTTCATGCTGCTGTTCTGCCAGAAGTTCAAGGCACGTGAAATCTCGGTATAGGTGCCGCCCTGTGCTACGTTTGGACTGTTAGGGTCCATCTTGTCGTAGTTGAAGTCGTGGTCAACGAAGAAGTAGGTGCTTCCCCATTTGTCCTGCTTGAACATCTCCAAGGTCAGGGTTACATACTTACGGTCGTTACCGAAATCATAAAGAATCTGTGCGTTGGTCTGTGCAAGAGTCTTGCTTGCTGGAAGCAATGCCAATGCCATCAGCAGGAGGCTTTTTAATTTTCTCATAACAATGTTTTCTTGTTTTTGATGATGAAGTTTAAAATATGATTTGAAACTAAAAAATAAAATATGATACGGAATTAAAAAAGACTGCGAACTTGATACCCGCAGTCTTTTTTTTGTATATATATCAAATTGAATTTTCCTTTGCTTAGATATAAATCCAATCTTTTTCCTTTGCTTAGTAAGCGAAGAGAGGATAATCCTTCATAGTCTCGTTTACCTTCTCACGAACGCGGGCGATGACCTTCTCATCCTCTGGTGAATTCAATACTTCCTCGATGAGTTCTGCAATGAGGTGCATCATATCCTCCTTGGCGCCACGGGTTGTCATGGCAGCTGTGCCCAGGCGGATACCTGAAGTCTGGAAGGCAGAACGTGAATCGAATGGAACCATGTTCTTGTTTACGGTGATATCTGCTGCAACAAGCGCATTCTCAGCTACTTTACCAGTGAGGTCTGGATATTTGCTTCGGAGGTCAACGAGCATAGAGTGGTTGTCTGTACCACCACTTACGATGCTGAAGCCACGACCCATCAGATCGTCAGCGAGAACGGCAGCGTTCTTCTTCACCTGCATGGCATAATCCTTCCAGGATGGCTGCAGGTTTTCATTGAAGGCAACAGCCTTAGCAGCGATGACGTGCTCCAGCGGACCGCCCTGCTGACCAGGGAATACGGCAGAATTCAAGAGCATGCTCATCTTCTTTACCTCACCCTTCTTCGTAGTCAATCCCCATGGGTTGTCAAAATCCTTACCCATCAGGATGATACCGCCACGAGGACCACGGAGAGTCTTGTGAGTAGTAGAAGTAACGATGTGGGCATACTTCAATGGGTTGTCAAGCAGACCGGCTGCAATCAGACCTGCAGGGTGAGCCATATCAATCATCAGGAGGGCACCTACCTCATCTGCAATCTTGCGCATGCGGGCATAATCCCACTCACGGCTGTAGGCACTACCACCACCGATAATCAGCTTAGGCTTGTGTTCCAGAGCCAGCTTCTCCATCTCGTCGTAATCCACACGCCCCGTCTCCTTGTTCAGGTTGTAGCCGATAGGATTGTAGAGAATACCAGAAGTATTGACGTGGCTGCCATGAGAAAGGTGACCGCCGTGATCGAGGTTCAATCCCATAAAAGTATCACCTGGTTTCAGTACGGCGAGCAATACGGCAGCGTTAGCCTGAGCACCAGAGTGAGGCTGCACGTTGGCATACTCAGCACCAAAGACTTTCTTTACGCGTTCGATGGCAAGGTTCTCTACGATATCCACCACCTGGCATCCACCATAGTAGCGCTTGCCAGGAAGCCCCTCTGCATACTTGTTGGTAAGGTAAGAACCCATAGCGTTCATCACCTCGTCACTCACGAAATTCTCAGAAGCAATCAGCTCCATGCCTTTCAGCTGACGCTGATGTTCTCTTTCGATTAAGTCGAAAATCTCTTGATCTTTAACCATTCTTATTTATTTTATGTGATTGATGCTACTTGCAAAGCTCCACTTTGCCCAGTTGCTGCTCCTTGTCGCAGTAATGGCAGCGTACGATACCGAGTACCTTATCTACGGTGTGGAAGAGGGTCTGCATAGGCTCGTTGTTGGTGATGCACTTAGGGTTGTTGCACTTTACGATGCCCCTGAGCGTATCTGGAGTCTCTACGGTCTTCTTCTCCACGATTTCGTAGTCCTTGATGATACTCAGTCCGATGTTAGGAGCCACTACAGAGAGGCGGTTGATTTCCTCATCGGTAAAGTACTTATTGGCAACCTTGATGATGCCCTTCTTGCCGATCTTCTTGGAAGGCAAGTTGTAGCCGATGGTAACAGGAGTGTCCATCTTCTCCAACTGGAGCAGGTTGACTACCTGGTAGGTTTTCTCGGCTGGTATATGGTCGATTACGGTACCGTTCTCGATAGCCGCAACTACTAATTGACTTTTATTGTTTCCCATAATTAATCACTAATAAATAATCACTAAACACTACTCAATAATGGTCTTGTCATTCTTCACATCCTCCAGTGTGATACCGAGGCAGTGGCAGAAGATAGCCTCACGGGCATAGAGACCATTCTGAGCCTGCTGGATGTAGTATGCATGTGGATCATCATCTACATCGTATGCAATCTCGTTGACACGTGGCAGTGGGTGCATGATCTTCATGTTCTCCTTTGCCTTGCAGAGCATGTCGCGCTTCAGGATATACACGTTCTTCACACGCTCGTACTCCATCAGGTCGCTGAAACGCTCCTTCTGTACACGGGTCATGTAGAGAATATCGGCGCCGGCAATCACATCCTCGTTGAAATCCTCGTGCTCCACGTACTTGATGTTGTGCTCCTTGCAGTAGAGTTTGTACTCCTCTGGCATGGCAAGCTCCTTAGGTGCGATGAAGTGGAAGGTAGGATTGAAGTGGCGCATAGCGGTGATAAGTGAGTGAACGGTGCGGCCATACTTGAGGTCACCCACAAGATAGATGTTCAAGTTCTCCAGGGTGCCCTGGGTCTTGAAGATAGAGTAGAGGTCGAGCAAGCACTGAGATGGATGCATGTGGGCACCATCACCGGCATTGACGATAGGCACTGGAGCTACCTCGCTGGCATACTGGGCTGCACCCTCGATGAAGTGGCGCATGGCGATGACGTCGGCGTAGTTGCTCACCATCAGAATGGTGTCCTTCAGCGTTTCGCCCTTGGTAGTGCTGGATGTCTTGGCATCAGAGAAGCCGATGACACGTGCGCCAAGGCGATTGGCAGCTGTCTGGAAACTGAGTTGGGTACGAGTAGATGGTTCGAAGAAAAGGGTCGCTACGACCTTTCCCTTCAACAACTCCCTGTTGGGATGTTTTTCAAACTCTTGCGCCATTTCGAGGAGGTACATGATTTTCTCCTTCGAGAGGTCAGCAATCGTCACAAAATTATGTTTTTCCATACGAATTTTGATTGAATGTTCTGAAATCGCCCCCAAAGTTACATATAATTTTTGATTTATGTGCGAGATTTCAAAACTTTTTAGTAATTTTGCACAAAATAAATGAAGAATAGAGATGAGAAAACATTTTATCTATACGTTATGGGGCATTTTTGCCACCTTTGTTGTGTCGGCTATGTTGGCCTTCTTTGCCATCTGGAACGGATGGATCGGTTACATGCCGGACATCGAGGATTTGCAGAATCCTATCAGCAGATTCGCCACTCAGGTGTATTCGTCTGATGGAAAGGTGCTGGGTACATGGAACCTGAATAAGGAGAACCGTATCGTGATACCTTATAAGAAGATGTCACCTTATTTAATAAAGGCACTGGTTGCCACGGAGGATGAACGATTCTATGAGCATTCGGGCATCGACTTCCGTGCGCTCGGTCGTGCCATCGTGAAGCGTGGACTCCTGGGGCAGACCAATGCCGGAGGTGGATCTACCATCACCCAGCAGCTTGCCAAGCAGCTCTATTCCGAAAAGGCATCGAGCACCCTGGAGCGACTGCTGCAGAAACCGATAGAGTGGGTCATCGCCATCAAGCTGGAGCGATACTATACCAAGCAGGAAATCCTGGCACTCTATCTCAACTACTTCGACTTCCTGCACAATGCCGTGGGTATCAAGACAGCAGCGAATACCTATTTTAATAAGGAACCGAAGGATCTTACCCTCACCGAGGCGGCTACGCTCATCGGTCTCTGCAAGAATCCTTCGCTCTTCAATCCTGTGCGCTATCCGGAGCGTGCCCGCGACAGAAGAAACGTGGTGCTCTCGCAGATGGTGAAGGCGGGCTATCTGGATCATGCTGAATACAGCCAGTATTCGGCAGAACCGCTCACGCTCAACTTCCACCGTACCGACCATAAGGATGGTTCGGCTACCTACCTGCGCGAATATCTGCGCAAGTATCTGATGGCTACCCGTCCGGAAAGAAAGGATTATGCATCGTGGAACTATGCTCAGTTTGTTACCGATTCCATCCTCTGGAATACTGATCCTCTGTATGGATGGTGCAACAAGAACTTCAAGAAGGATGGTTCTCCATATAATGTATATAGCGATGGATTAAAGGTGTTTACCACCGTGGACAGCCGTATGCAGCGATATGCAGAAGAAGCTGTGTATCAGCACGTGGCACGCTATCTGCAGCCAGCCTTCAGCAAGGAGATTTCAAACAAGCCAAGTTCGCCATACAGCGACAAGCTGACCCCTAAGCAGATCAAGGCTATCCTGAACCGCAGCGTTACCCAGTGCGAGCGCTACCGACAGATGAAGGAGGCGGGATGCTCGGCAGAAGAGATTCACGATACCTTCCGCAAGAAGATTCCGATGACCGTGTTTACCTATCATGGCGACATCGATACGCTGATGAGTCCGCTCGATTCCATCCGCTATTACAAGACCTTCCTGCGCAGCGGATTCATGAGCATGGATCCTAAGACGGGTGCCGTGAAGGCATACGTGGGTGGATTGGACTATACCCACTTCATGTATGATATGGTAAGTCTGGGAAGAAGACAGGTGGGTTCTACCATCAAGCCGTTCCTCTACAGTCTGGCGATGGAGAACGGATTCTCGCCTTGCGATAAGGCACCAAACCGCCAGCAGACTTACATGGTGGCTGGCAGACCATGGACGCCTAGAAATGCCAACCATTCGAGATACGGACAGATGGTTCCGTTGAGCTGGGGATTGGCACAGAGTAACAACTGGATCAGTGCCTATCTGATGAGTAAGCTGAACCCATCGCAGTTTGTCCAGCTGCTGCATGACTATGGTATCAACAACCCTGATATTCACGCATCTCTGAGCTTGTGTCTCGGTCCGTGTGAGGTGAGCGTGAGCGAGATGGTGAGCGCCTATACAGCCTTTGCCAACCATGGTATCCGTACGGCTCCGATGTTCGTGAGCCGCATCGAGGATAACGAGGGTAACACCATCGCCACCTTCCAGCCACGAATGAATGAGGTGATCAGTGCCGACAATGCCATGAAGATGCTCACCATGATGATGGGCGTAGTGGATAATGGTACGGCAGGAAGACTGCGCTACCGTTATAAGCTGGAGGGACAGATTGGTGCCAAGACGGGTACCACCAATAACAACAGTGATGGATGGTTTATCGGCTTTACTCCGCAGCTGGTAAGTGGCTGCTGGGTAGGCGGTGAGGATCGCGATATCCACTTCGACTCCATGAGTATGGGTCAGGGTGCCACCATGGCGCTGCCTATCTGGGCTATCTTCATGAAGAAGGTGTATGCCGATGTCTCGCTGGGCTACAGTCCGGAGGTGAAGTTTGATATCCCTGCCGATTACAACCCATGCTACCATGTGGGCAGCGGTGGCGAGCAAGACTCCTTTGAGCAGGTGAATGCCATCGACGAAGTATTTGAATAATACGAATTGTTTGAATAAGTATTTTTCATGTCCCACACGCCCTGAAAGGGCAGAAGCTCCTAGCCCAGGGCATCGCCCTGGGAAATTACGAACGCAAGTTTGTCGCCCTGTAAGGGCAAAAGCTTTATATATCGCCTGGAATTTGAAAGCTTTTGCCCTTACAGGGCGTATTACTGATTGCTATTATACCCAGGGCGATGCCCTGGGCTAGGAGCTTCTGCCCTTTCAGGGCGTGTGGAACTTACTTGCGAAAGTCCTGCTAATAATTAAATAGTGCAAAAATGGCGGATGTTTTTTGCTTATCTCCATTATTTTTTGTATTTTTGCAAAGTTTTAGGGCTCTTGTGCCACAAATGCGTGATGACGAGGAGGTTCCCAAACGCTTGATAAAGAGAAAATAATAAAAAAACATTATAATGAACGTTTCATACAAATGGCTTAAAGAATACGTCGATTTCGACCTGACACCACAGGAGACTGCCGATGCGCTGACCTCTTGCGGACTCGAAGTGGACGCTTTGGAGGAAGTACAGTCTATCAAGGGTGGACTGAAAGGTCTTTACGTAGGTAAAGTGTTGACATGCGAGGCGCATCCTAACAGCGATCACCTCCACGTAACAACCGTTGACTTGGGCAAGGGTGAGCCACAGCAGATTGTCTGCGGTGCGCCTAACGTGGCTGCCGGTCAGAAAGTAATCGTTGCCGACCTGGGCTGCGTGCTCTACGACGGCGACCAGAGTTTTACCATCAAGAAGAGCAAGCTCCGCGGTGTAGAGAGCTTGGGTATGATCTGTGCTGAGGATGAGATTGGCGTGGGTACATCTCACGACGGTATCATCGTGCTCCCTGAGGATGCACCTGTAGGTCAGCCTGCTGCGGAGTACTATCACCTGGAGAGCGACTGGCTCATCGAGATTGATATCACAGCCAACCGTGCCGATGCACTCGGCCACTGGGGTGTGGCCCGCGACCTCTATGCCTGGTTGAAGCAGAACGGTTATGAGACCAGCCTGCATCGCCCATCTTGCGATGAATTCGTAGTAGATAACGAGGATCTTCCTATCGATGTAGAGATTGAGAACACCGAGGCTTGCAAGCGCTATGCCTGCGTAAGCATCACCGACTGCGAGGTGAAGGAGAGCCCTAAGTGGTTGCAGGACAAGCTGAACATCATCGGCTTGCGCCCAATCAACAATATCGTGGATATCACCAACTATATCATGATGGCATACGGCCAGCCATTGCACTGCTTCGATGCCGACATGGTTACCGGTCATAAGATTGTAGTCCGCACCCAGCCAGAGGGTACCAAGTTCGTGACCCTGGATGGCGAGGAGCACACCCTGGGTGAGCACGACCTGAGCATCTGCAATGCTGAGGAGCCAATGTGTATCGCAGGTATCTTCGGCGGTAAGGGTTCCGGTACTTACGAGACCACCAAGAGCGTGGTTCTGGAGAGTGCTTACTTCCACCCCACATGGATCCGCAAGAGCGCTCGCCGTCATGGCTTGAGCACAGATGCCAGCTACCGTTTTGAGCGTGGCGTAGATCCAAACGGACAGATTTATGCATTGAAGCAGGCTGCCATCCTCTGCAAGCAGTTGGCTGGCGGCAAGATTTCCATGCAGATCAAGGATGTATATCCAGAGCCAATGCAGGATTTCCCAGTTCGCCTGAACTATGAGTATGCTCACCGTCTCATCGGTAAGGAGATTGGTGCTGAGACCATCAAGAACATCGCCACATCTCTCGAAATGAAGATCGTGAAGGAGGATGCTGAGGGCATCGACCTCCTGGTTCCTGCTTATCGCGTGGATGTTCAGCGTCCTTGCGATGTGGTAGAGGATATCCTCCGTATCTATGGATATAATAATGTGGAGATTCCAACTCAGCTGAAGAGTTCTTTGACTGTTCAGGGTGATGAGGACAAGGCTTATCACAGCCAGAACCTCGTGGCTGAGCAGTTGGTAGGCGAGGGCTTCATGGAGATTCTCAACAACTCTCTGAGCAAGACCAGCTACTATACAGACCTGGAGCTGAACAAGTATCCTTTGGAGAACGTAGTGAAGGTGATGAATCCATTGAGTGCTGATCTCGGCGTGATGCGTCAGACCATGCTCTTCGGCGGTTTGGAGAGCGTAGCCCGCAACATCAACCACAAGAGCCAGAACCTGAAGTTCTTCGAGGTGGGTAACACCTATTTATATAATAAGGAGAAGTGGAGCGAGGAGAGTCCTATCAAGGCTTACTCTCAGGAGGCTCACATGTCACTCTTCATCACCGGTAAGCGAGTAGAGGGCAGTTGGGCTCATGCAGATGAGCAGAGCAACATCTACGAGCTGAAGGCAGTGGTAGAGAATATCCTTCGCCGTGTAGGTATGCCACAGAACAACCTCGTAATCAAGCACAGCGACAACAACATCTTTGCCAAGGGCGTGAACTACGAGACCCGTGCCGGCAAGGTATTGGTAGAGATGGGTATCCTGAGCCACAAGCTGAAGAAGGCATTCGACATCGAGCAGGATGTATTCTATGCTGATGTTCACTGGGATAACCTGGTGAAGACCGTGAAGAAGGTGAACCTTACTTACACAGATATCAGCAAGTATCCATCTGTGAGCCGCGACCTTGCGCTGCTCGTTGACAAGAACGTAGAGTTTGCACAGATTGAGCAGATTGCCCATCAGACAGAGAAGAAGCTCCTGAAGAGCGTGGTTCTCTTCGACGTATATGAGGGTAAGAACCTGCCAGAGGGCAAGAAGAGCTATGCCGTGAACTTCATCCTGCAGGATGAGGAGAAGACATTGAACGACAAGCAGATTGATGCCATCATGAAGAAGCTCATCGCCAACCTCACAGGTAAGCTCAACGCAGAACTGAGATAATGCAGAATGCGATTGACGCAGAATTGAGATAATATTATAAACAAAAACGATAAACATTTAAAATTTTATTCCAATGGGAAGAGCATTTGAATATCGTAAAGCTACAAAGCTGAAAAGATGGGGCCACATGGCCAAGACATTTACTAAGTTGGGTAAGCAGATTGCTATTGCTGTGAAGGCAGGCGGTCCAGAACCAGAGAACAACCCATCATTGCGTGCTATCATCGCTAACTGTAAGCGTGAGAACATGCCTAAGGATAACATCGCTCGTGCCATCAAGAACGCTTGTGGCAAGGATACCAGCGATTACAAGGAGGTAACATACGAGGGATATGGCCCTCACGGAGTGGCTGTCTTCGTTGATACATTGACAGATAACACAACCCGTACAGTGGCTGACGTTCGTTCTATCTTCAACAAGTTCAGCGGTAACCTGGGTACAACAGGTTCTTTGTCTTTCCTCTTCGACCACAAGGCTGTGTTTACATTCAAGAAGAAGGAAGGTCTGGATATGGACGAGATGATTCTCGACCTGATTGACTACGGCGTAGAGGACGAGTTCGATGAGGATGAGGAGAACAATGAAATCACTATCTACGGTGCTCCTACAAGCTTCGGCGAGATTCAGAAGCACCTGGAGGCTGAGGGCTTCGAGGTAACTGGTGCTGAGTTCACCTACATTCCTAACGATTTGAAGGATGTTACTGCTGAGGAGCGCGAGACTATCGACAAGATGGTTGAGAAGTTGGAGGAGTTTGACGATGTTCAGACTGTCTATACCAACATGAAGCCTGAGATTCCTGCAGACGCAGAATAATTATGTTGCAGCAAGAGAAACAGGATAAGTTGACCAAGGTTACTTATCAGACTCATGGTACCTGCTCTAAGTACATCTGTATCAGTGTTGATGAGGATGGAAAAGTGCAGGATGCCCAGTTCATCGGCGGTTGCGATGGCAACACCAAGGGCGTTTGTGCCTTGATTCAGGGTATGAAGGCAAAGGAAGTCATCGCCCGACTGAAGGGTATCACTTGTGGCAATAAGCCTACAAGCTGTCCTGACCAGCTGGCTACAGCCTTGCAGGAAATGGGATATTAATACAATAAAGAGGGTGTGTCATCAATCCATGACACACCCTCTTTTCTAATACTTGAAGACATCATCCAGCAAGATTTCCTTCGGATTCTTAGCTGAATAATAAACGAAGCGGAAGGTGAAGTGGGCATCCTTGTAAACCTTCAGGCCAGGGTTGTTGTCCAATGCCTCTTTCTGAAGTTTGTGGAGCTTATCCTTGTTGGCATCAATCGCCTTCTTGTTGTCCGCTTTGTTGCGAAGAGTCATGTAATAAGAGAACACGCGGGTGTTCTTGTCAAACACGGCACTGTCTGTTCTGCTGTCATTTACGTATGGGGTAGGGCAGTATTTCTCTGTGTATTCCTTAGCCTCACGAACCGCCTTATCTTCCAGATTTTCAGTGCAAGATACGACCAAACTAGCTAAAAATAGGGTATAAATTGCTTTTTTCATCATTATTATATATTTTTTTTGCAAAGATACGAAAAAAAATACTATCTTTGCACTCCAAAGAGAGAAAAATTGTATGGAGAATATAAATAAGATAAGAAATTTCTGCATTATTGCACATATTGACCATGGTAAAAGTACTTTGGCAGACCGATTGTTAGAAAAAACTCAGACCATCAAGATTACTGAGGGTCAGATGCTTGATGATATGGACCTGGAGCGAGAGCGTGGTATCACCATCAAGAGCCATGCCATCCAGATGGAATACAAGGCAAAGGATGGAGACACTTACATCCTCAACCTCATTGATACTCCGGGACACGTCGATTTCTCTTATGAGGTTTCTCGTTCCATCGCAGCGTGCGAGGGAGCGCTCTTGGTTGTGGATGCCACCCAGGGTGTCCAGGCCCAGACTATCTCTAACCTCTATATGGCTATTGAGCATGACCTGGAGATTATTCCAGTTATCAACAAGATAGATATGCCTTCGGCTATGCCGGAGGAAGTAGAAGATGAGATTGTGGATCTCATCGGTTGCAAGCACGAGGATATCCTCCGTGCATCCGGTAAGACCGGCGAGGGTGTCGAGGATGTTCTGGAAGCGGTGGTAAACCGTGTTCCGGCTCCTAAGGGAGACGACAAGGCACCACTCCAGGCTTTGATCTTCGACTCTGTATTCAACTCATTCCGTGGTATCATCGCCTACTTCAAGATAGAGAACGGTGTAATCCGCAAGGGCGACAAGGTGAAGTTCTTCAACACCGGAATGGAATATGATGCAGATGAGATTGGCGTACTGAAGATGGATATGATTCCCCGCAAGGAATTGGGGACCGGTGAGGTAGGTTACATCATCTCGGGTATCAAGAATGCTACCGAGGTAAAGGTGGGTGATACCATTACCCACATCGCACGTCCTTGTGAAAAGGCGATTGCAGGATTCCAGGAAGTGAAGCCTATGGTCTTTGCCGGCGTTTATCCTATCGATCCTAGCGATTACGAGAATCTGCGTGCCTCATTGGAGAAGCTGCAGCTCAACGATGCTTCGCTCACCTTCTCGCCTGAGAGTTCGGTAGCTCTGGGCTTCGGTTTCCGATGCGGATTCCTCGGTCTGCTCCACATGGAGATTGTACAGGAACGTCTGGACCGTGAGTTCAACATGGATGTCATCACCACCGTTCCTAACGTATCCTATATGGTATATGACAAGCAAGGTGGTGTGAAAGAGGTACATAACCCATCGGGACTGCCAGATCCAACGCTCATCGACCATATCGAGGAGCCGTATATCCGAGCTACCATCATCACGGCTACCAATTTTATCGGTCCTATCATGAAGCTCTGTCTCGACAAGCGTGGTGAGCTTATCAATCAGGAATACGTGAGTGGTAACCGTGTGGAGCTGCATTTCATGCTGCCATTGGGCGAGATTGTGATCGATTTCTACGATAAGCTGAAGAGTATTTCCAAGGGATATGCTTCGTTCGACTATCATATCGATTCCTTCCGTCATTCCGACCTGGTGAAGCTGGATATCCTCTTGAACGGAGAGCCGGTGGATGCCCTGAGTACTTTGACCCATCGCGACAACTCTGTGAGCTTTGGCCGCAGAATGTGCGAGAAGCTGAAGGATCTGATTCCACGTCAGCAGTTTGATATTGCCATTCAGGCTGCTATCGGTGCGAAAATCGTAGCCCGTGAAACTGTGAAGCAGGTGCGCAAGGATGTTACTGCCAAGTGTTATGGTGGTGACGTGAGCCGTAAGCGTAAGTTGCTGGAGAAGCAGAAGAAGGGTAAGAAGCGTATGAAGCAGATTGGTAACGTAGAGGTGCCACAGAAGGCATTCCTTGCGGTGCTGAAGCTTGACTAAGAGATTCGACGATATAAATTTTAATAATAGGAGGAACTTGAATTATGAGTGATTTTAAGGTTATCACCCCTAAACGTGACATAGCCAGAGAGCTTGCGCGTAGGTATAGTACGATGACTCATGACGAGTTGGATGTACTGGAATCAATCCTGGAGCCAATCAAGTATGGCAAGGGCGAAAAGATTCTGGTAGAGGGTGAGGTGTGCAGAAACATTTCTTACATAGAGAAGGGATTGGTGCGCCAATTTTATACCAAGTATGATAAGGAGGTAACAGAACACTTAGGTGTTGACCATTCTATCTTCATGTGTATTGAGAGTCTTTTCAAGGAAACCCCTTCCTACCTCCAGGTTGAGGCTTTGGAGCCTACCTTGGTGTATGCTTTGCCGAAGGCGAAGCTCGAGGCAGCTGCCATGAGAAATGTAAACATCCAGATGCTTTACCGTAAGATTCTGGAAGAGAGTTTGATTCAGTCGCAGGTACATGCCGACCTGATGCGATTCGAAACTGCGCCTAATAAGTATAAGCGTTTGTGCGAGCTGAATCCGCAGGTGGTGCTCCGTGCGCCGCTTACTTATATCGCCAGTTATCTCCAGATGACGCCTGAGACGCTGTCTCGTATCCGATCAAACACTTTGTTGTAATGATAATCATAAAAAAATGGTGTAACTTCTTTTTGGGAAGCTACACCATTTTTTTGTATTTGTATCTCTTTTATTCCTTTATCAGGTCTTATTATTCAGCTGTATAGAGGAATCGCTTGATACTCTTCTTAGGAGTCTTCTCAAATTCCTCATCGTGGATGCGGATCTCGCTTACCTTGCTGTAGGCAGGAACCATCGTGTTGAGCTCCTGACGGTTCTGCTCCATAATCTCTTCCAGTTCGCTTCTGCCCAGGTTCAGAGACTGAGCCTCGTCGAAGTCTGGATATACCAGAGCCACCAGCTTGTCGCCCTTCTGAATTACCACGCTCTCTGCAACGAGGGCGAGAGAATTGAGCTTATCCTCGATTTCCTCAGGATAGATGTTCTGACCGCTGGCACCGAGCAGCATGTTCTTGCTGCGGCCCTTGATGAATACATTGCCGTCACCATCCATGGTTCCGAGGTCGCCGGAATGATACCATCCGTTCTCGTCGATGGTCTGCTTGGTAGCCTCCTCATTCTTGTAGTAACCCAGCATCACGTTAGGACCCTTGGCAAGGATTTCGCCTGGTACGTTCTCCGGATCCGGACTGTCGATGCGAACCATCATGTGGAGCGCAGCCTTACCGCAAGATCCCGGAACGAAGTTCTTGTAATCTTCGTAGCAGATGATAGGCGCACATTCTGTAGCACCATAACCCACTGTATATTTGAAGCCCACGCCGTGGAGGAATCTTTCAACTTCCTGGTTGAACGCAGCGCCGCCGATAATCACCTCATAGAAGTTGCCACCGAAAGCATTGCTTACCTGGTCGCAGATCTTCTCCTTCACCTTCTTGCTGATGACAGGCATGTGGAGGAGCATGCGCATACGGTTGTTCTGAATCTTAGGGAATACCTTCTTGCGGATAATCTTCTCGATAACCAGAGGTACAGCGATGATAACTGCTGGCTTGATGCGTCCAAATGCCTCGGCGATGATCGCTGGGCTAGGGATGCGGGTGAGATAGAAGATGTGGCAGCCCTTGATGAACTCGAAGATAAACTCGAATGCCATACCATACATGTGTGCCATCGGCAGAATACTGATGACTGAATCTCCAGCCTTGATCTTCTTGCCCAATACATTCTCGGCAAAGTCGGCATTGCCCCACAGCGCACGGTATGGAACCATCACACCCTTGGAGAAACCAGTAGTACCACTGGTATAGTTGATCATAGCCAACTCGTTAGGATCCTGGTCGATATAGTAGTTGACGTGGTTCTTGCGGAAGTACTTAGGATACTTGATGCCGAACATCTCGTTGAGGTGCTCACGGGCGTATGTCAACTTGTCGGTACGTGAAACCACGAGCGAGTAATCTGGAATGTAGATGATACCTTCCAGCCCCGGCATTTTGGTTGCATCTACCTGTGTAGCAACAACGTCGCCCACGAAGAGCAGCTTGGCATCGCTGTGGTTCACGATGTTGTGAATCTGGTCTGGCATGAACTCATGCAGGATAGGTACAGCGATGGCACCATAGGTTAGGGTAGCGAGGAAAGCCACTGCCCAATTGGCACTGTTTCTACCGCAAAGAGCAATCTTGTCGCCCTTTACTACACCGGAGTTCTCAAACATGATGTGCAGCTTCTCGATCTTGCGTGCTACATCGTGATACTGCAAGGTAGCTCCCTTGTAGTCGGTCAAGGCATCCTGATCCCAATGGTCTATGATGCTCTGCTGGATAAGTGCGTTAAAGCTAGGAATTTCCATATTCTTATTATTTAACGATTTTTCTAAGTTCATATTTTTCTCGTACTTAAAGTCTCTATCTCTGGATTACGCTTTGTTTCACGTATTATATCACGTCCTGGTAGAGGTAACGCTTGATAGACTTCTTGGCTGTCTTTTCAAATTCGGTGTCGTGCAGCTGGATGCGTGATATCTTTGCAAAGCTAGGCATCTGCATATTCAGTTCCTTTCGGTTCTGCTCCATGATGTTGGCGAGGTCTTCGTCTGAGAATCCCAGTTCCTGACTCTCTTCTATCTCCGGATGAACGAGTGCCACGAGCTTGTCGTCCTTCTGCAGCACGATGCTCTCGTTGACCATAGCCATGGAGTTGAGCTTATCCTCAATCTCCTCAGGATAGATGTTCTGTCCGTTAGGACCGAGCAGCATGTTCTTGCTTCTACCTCTTACGAAGAAGTGACCATCGGAGTCCATTGTAGCCAGGTCGCCCGTATGGAACCATCCATCTTCATCAATCACGGCATCGGTAGCCTCCTGGTTCTTGTAGTAGCCCTTCATCACGTTGATGCCACGGCAAACCAGTTCGCCAGCCACGTTTTCAGGGTCATCGCTCAGTACCTTCACCTCCATGTGCTTCACGGCAACACCACAGCTGCCAGCCACATAGTTGTCCTGATGGGCGAAGGTGATGAATGGAGCGGTTTCGGTGGTTCCGTAGCCCATGGCGATAGGGAAGCCCACGCTGATGAAGAAGTTCTCTATCTCCTTGTTGAGTGGAGCGCCACCCACAACCACCTCGTAAGGACGCTCGCCAAACTTGCGCAATACAAACTCGCGAACCTTCTCCTTGATGCGCTTGCTGATGACAGGCATGTTCATCAGCAGTCGGGCACGGTTGGTCTGGATATGAGGGAACACTTCTTTTCTCACGATCTTATCTACCACGAGTGGTACGGCAAAGATGATGTCTGGCTTGATTTCTGCCAGCGCCTCAGAGATGAGCGTAGGGCTCGGAAGGCGGGTGAGGAAGAAGATGTGGTTACCCATCACGATGTTGAAGAGGAATTCAGCCATCAGTCCATACATGTGAGCCATCGGGAGGGTAGAGAGAATGTTGCAGTTCTTGCCGATTTTGGGATTTACCATATCCATCAGATAATCGAGATTACCCCACAGGGCTCTGTATGGCAACATCACACCCTTGGAGAAACCTGTAGTTCCGCTGGTATAGTTGATCATTGCCAGCTTTTCCGGATCATCCACGTGATATTTCACATGCTCAGGGCGGAAGTACTTGGGAAATTTATGACCAAACATTGCATTGAGATGCTCGCGGGCGTAAGTCAGTTTCTCAGAACGGGAAATGACGAGTGAATTATCCGGCAGATAGATGATGCCTTCCAGTGTTGGCATTTCATCGGGAGTAATCTGCGTAGCCACCACATCACCCACAAACAGGAGCTTACTCTCGCTATGGTTCACAATGTTGTGGATCTGCTCTGGTTTGAATTCGTTCTGTATAGGCACGACGATTGCACCATAGGTGATAATAGCCAGGAAAGCTACTGCCCACTGGCTACTATTTCTACCGCAGACGGCAATCTTGTCGCCCTTCTTCACATCGCTGTTTTCAAACAGGATGTGCAGTTTCTCTATCTTTCTGGCAACATCGTGGTACTGGAGTGTAGCGCCCTTGTAATCGGTGAGCGCATCCAAGTGCCAATTCTTGATGATGCTTCTCTCAATATACGAGTTAAAGCTTGGTATTGAATTCATTGCACAATTTACAAAATTTTGTGCAAAGGTACAGAAAATACTGCACATCGCAAAATAAAATGTGCATTATTTTATTGATTAGCGTAAAATATTTTAGGAACTAGGTAAAAATATATAGTTTTATCCCATTATTGCCATTTACTGGTGGCAATAATGGGATAATTTTACACTTATTCATCTATCGTGAATCATTTATTCATCAGCCATGAATCCTATTCGTATCTCATCGATTTGGCTGGATGGATATGAGAGATGAGGTAACTTGGCGCTACCAGCATGAAGATGCTGATGAGGAGGGTGGCTACGTTAAGTGCCACGATGAAGAGCCAGTTGAACTCCACCGGTACCGTACTTACGTAGTAAGTCTGGGCATCGAGCTTCACCATTCCCGTGAAATGCTGCAGGGCAAGAAGTCCCAGTCCGATGACATTGCCCAGTAACATTCCCTTGCCGATGATGAATACGGCAAACCAGAGGAAGGTGTGGCGGATGGTCTTGTTGCGGGCACCCAGGGCTTTCATCACTCCAATCATTGAAGTACGCTCCAGGATGATGATGAGTAATCCGCTGATCATCGTTACGCCTGCCACGATAAGCATCAGGCCCAGGATAATCCATACATTCAGGTCCATCAGGCTGAGCCATTGGAAGATGTTCGGATTCAGTTCCTTGATGGTGGCGCTGCTGTAGGTTTCTCCGTAATGATCTACGGTACGGTTCACCTTATTGATAACATAGTCTTCCGTCTCGTTGAGCTTGTCGAAGTCCTTCACGGTCAGCTCGGCACCGCTTGCCTGGTCATCCTCCCATCCATTCAGCTTCACGGCTGTATAGAGGTCGGTATAGACCATCAGTTCATCATACTTCTTGAGATTGGTCTCGTAGATGCCCGCGATGGTGAACCGGCGCATTCTTACGCCCTGGTTGTCGATGAAGTAGGCGAAGATGCGCTCGCCGTTCTTCAGCTTCAACTTGTCTGCCATCAGCTTGGAAATCAGAATCTGGTTATGGCTGGCTTTGTCATCAAACTTCGGTATGCTTCCTTCCACCATGTTCTGATGGATGAAGGTAGAATCGAAATCCGGTCCCACACCCTTGAGCACTACGCCCAGGAAATCGTTGTCGGTCTTGAGGATTCCTTCTTTCATGGCAAAGCGCTGCACATGTTTCACGCCCGGAATCTTCTGGAGCACCTTCACCATCGAGTCGTTCATCACCACCGGATACTGGTTCTGCTGCTGCAGGGTCATGAAGTCGGCCACCTGGATATGGCTTCCGAAGCCTATCACCTTGTCGCGGATGGTGTGCTTGAATCCCAGCACCACGCATACCGACATGACCATGATGGCAAGTCCGATGGCAACACCGGCTGTGGCAATATGAATAGCAGGGCGAGAAACCTTACGTTTGTCGCCCTGATCACGATATAATCTCTTTGCTATAAACAGAGGAAAATTCATATTTCGTTCTTCACTTTCTTATAGTCCTTCATCCTCCACTCTTCCCGGATAAGCCTCAAGTGCCTTGGCAAGAACTATCAATGCGCGGTTCAAGTCGTCCTTCTTCAAGACGTACGCCATACGCACCTGGTTGCGGCCGGCACCAGGAGTGGTGTAGAAACCTGAGGCTGGAGCCATCATCACGGTCTCGCCCTCATATTCAAACTCTTCCAGACACCAGCGACAGAACTTGTCGGAGTCGTCGATAGGCAACTTGGCTACGGTATAGAAGGCACCCATTGGGATAGGAGAGTAAACGCCCGGAATACGGTTGAGGCCGTCGATCAGACACTTGCGTCGTTCTACGTACTCATCATATACATCGCGATAGTACTCCTCGGGTGCATCGAGTGAAGCCTCGGCAACAATCTGACCGATCAGTGGAGGAGAGAGACGAGCCTGACAGAACTTCATCACCGCCTTGCGGATCTCGGCATTCTTGGTAATCAGGGCACCCACACGGATACCACACTCGCTGTATCGCTTGGATACAGAGTCGATGAGCACGGTATTCTGCTCGATACCCTCCAGGTGCATCGCACTGATGTAAGGGCTGCCGGTATAGATATACTCGCGGTAAACCTCATCAGAGAAGAGGTAGAGATCGTACTTCTTCACCAAGTCGCGAATCTGGTTCATCTCTCTGCGGGTATAGAGATAGCCGGTAGGGTTGTTCGGGTTACAGATCAGGATGGCACGGGTGCGCTCATTGATGAGTTCCTCAAACTTCTCCACCTTAGGCAGGGAGAAACCTTCCTCGATGGTAGTGGCGATGGTACGGATCTTGGCTCCCGCCGAGATGGCGAACGCCATATAGTTGGCATAGGCAGGTTCTGGCACGATAATCTCGTCTCCTGGGTTCAAGCAACTCATGAACGAGAAGAGCACAGCCTCAGAACCTCCCGATGTGATGATGATATCATCGGCAGTTACGTTGATATTGAATTTCTTGTAATAATCTACTAGCTTCTCACGATAACTGAGATAGCCCTGACTTGGAGAATACTCCAAGATGGTGCGGTCGATGTGTTTCAGCGCATCGAGACCACACTGTGGAGTAGGCAGGTCAGGCTGACCAATATTGAGGTGATATACCTTTACTCCACGTTTCTTTGCTGCGGCAGCCAGTGGAGCCAACTTTCTGATAGGTGACTCTGGCATTTCAAGACCGCGTACAGATATTTCTGGCATCTTTTCTAAATAATTCTTTCTGTTATTAACCCTAGCAAGCAGTTTCCTCTTCCAGGCACGGTACTTACCCAGCCGTATCAGATGAAACAATATCTCGCAATTCGTCTGCAAAGATACGTAATTTCATTGAAAATACGTAATAGATTGGGTTAAAATTTGATTTTTTAGTAAAAAACTCTTTATTCTGTTGTTCTTCTCCATTCTTTTTTATAACTTTGCATCATCTTTCGGCGCTTTCACCCTGCCTATCATATAATAGGTGGAAAGGGAAAAGGTGGTCAGGAAAAGGATAATAAAACAAAGATTTTAAACATTAGTAAAAGGAAAAGAAATTATGAGAAGTAGAACAAGCACTTGGTTTGAGACAAAGGTTAAATATCAGAAGACAATGGAGGATGGTTCAGAAAAGGTGGTTTCTGAAGCATACGTAGTTGATGCCCTGAGTTTCACCGAGGCAGAGAGCGCTATTATCGACGAGATGTCTGTCTATGTAAGCGGCGAGTTGAAGGTCAGCGGTATCGGTAAGGCTTGCTATGGAGAGATCTTCTTCAGCGATATTGATGATGATGACAAGTGGTACAAGGCTAAGCTCCAGTTCATCACCATCGATGAAAAGTCTGAAAAGGAGAAGCGCTCTAACGTTACATATCTCGTACAGGCTAAGTCTTTGGCTCGTGCACTCCGCTATATCGACGAGGTGATGGGCAAGACCATGATCGACTATGATGTAGTAGGCTTGAACGAGACCAAGCTGATGGATGTTTTCGAGCACCACGCTCCTGGCGACAAGAAGGAGGAGAAGAACGACGTGCCTGAGTACGAGCAGCAGAATCAGTAAAGAAAGGGAGGAAGAACTATGTATGATGTAAAAGGAAATCTTCATGAAGTGTTGGGCAGCTTGCCTGCAGGGGTTAGCCTTGTAGCCATCAGCAAGTTTCATCCCAACGAGTTTATTGAGGCGGCGTATGCCGAGGGGCAGCGCATCTTTGGCGAGAGCCATGAGCAGGAACTTGCCAAGAAGGTGGCTTCCCTGCCTAAGGATATCCAGTGGCATTTCATCGGTCATCTGCAGACTAACAAGGTGAAGTACATTGCTCCTTATATCTCTATGATTGAGTCGGTGGATAGCCTGAAGCTCCTGAAGGAGATTAATAAGCAGGCTGCCAAGCACGACCGTGTGGTGAAGGTGTTGCTGGAGCTGCATATTGCCGAGGAAGATACCAAGTCGGGGCTTTCTATCGATGCCTGCCGTGAACTCCTGGAGTCTGGCGAGTGGAGAGAGATGCCTCATGTGCAGATATGCGGCTTGATGATGATGGCATCGAATACCGATGATGAACAGCAGATTGCCTCTGAATTTGATGAGGCTGCCAAGTTCTTCGATGAGGTAAAGGCAAAGTATTTCGCCGATGATGATGCCTTCTGCGAGCGCAGCTGGGGTATGAGCCACGACTATCATATCGCTGTCAAGCACGGCAGTACGATGGTGCGTGTGGGTACTACCATCTTCGGTCCTAGAATCTATTAAGGTTATAGAATCTATTGAATAAAAGGAAAGAATAAATCCCTAGACGATTGCTTGATATCGCCTAGGGATTTGTTTTTATCCTTAATGATAATCTATGTTCAGCAGTGTTGAACCTATGTTCAGCACTGCTGAACTTAAGTTCAACACTGTTGAACATACATTCAACGACGCTGAACATAACTTTCTATTCATAGCGGAAGTTTTTCCTCTTAGTATATTACCTTCTTTCCCTTATTGGTGATGTAAAGATGTCCCTTGAGAGGGGTGGCAATCTTCCTGCCTTCCAGGTCGAAGTATTCGGTTGGGGTGGAGGTTGCATCCTTGTCAAGAAGGGTGTTCTCGATACCCGTAGCCTTGAAGTCCTTGAGGTAGTCGAAGCTGACGATGCCGGTAGCCTCATCCTTTGCGATGTTGTAGAGTGGGCGGGTAGTCATCGTGCTCCAGTTGAACTTCACTTCTGTCAGACTGTTGATGTCGCTTCCATCCTTTCCGATTCCATAGGCAGGGAATGGGTCGTTTGCGCAGTTCTCCCAGTATTCGTCTATAGTATATTTTTTGTTACCAACATTTGCCTGGTTGATGATCAGACCATCAGCTGGAACGATGGTTACTCTAGGAATACCGATGGTGTCGTTAGGGTTGTCCGTGAGGTGTACCTGGTCGATATCGCCGTAATCGATGCGCCATACCAGCAGTCCATAGCCTAGAAGATGCTTGTACCAACCTTCGTTTCTGATGTTCTGGAGGAGAAGGAATTCACCCTTGGCTCTTTCCTTTAATTCCTTCTTTTTCTTATCACTAAGTTTGGTTGAAGAGTAATTCTCGTTGATGCGGAAATTATCTTCGTTCACATCAGCCTCTATCTTGTAAGCTTTTGATGCTAAGTCGTATGGTTCCAGGGTATATTGTCCTGCCTGTGTTCCATCGAGCGTGATAGGGGTAGCCCATCCCATCAGCATCTTTTGCCATGGTGTATAAGGGGTAGGACAGTAACCATCGTATGTATATTCGCCTGCATCCATCAGATCCCAGAACTCTGGTGACTGGTTGTCGGCATCCTTATACTCGGTATCATAATGATCAGGCAAGCCCATGGTATGAGAGAACTCGTGACAAAAGAGTCCGATGCCATTGATGGAAGGAATTTTTGAATCAGGCGAACCGTTCAACTCGTTATTGATACCAAAACGACAGACTCTGCATCCGTTGAAAATCAGGTACTTCAGTGGTGAAATCTCTTTGCCGTTCTCATCATATTTATAGAAATTATCGGTACCCGACTTAGGCCAGAGATAGTCGTCGGAATTGCCGCTGATACTCTGCGAATAGCCGGCATAGATGATGTAAACCAAATCTACGAACTTGTCGCCATCGGAATCATATTTAGAGAAATCAATCTTGTCGGCAACCTTGTTGCAGGCCTCACAGATCATCTGCTTGAAATTCTTATCTGTACCATTTTGAACATTTTTATCATCTGCTCCATAGTATGCAGATTTCTGACTGACAGTAACTGGACCTACGATGTCGAACTGTGGGGCGAATTGCCCCATGCTGCATTCCTTGAAATACTCCTTTACCGAACCGTAGTTGACATCTTCCTGGTTGAATACCGAAACATCCTGACTAGGTACTGCTGTGCCGAAATCGGCATTGAGGTAATGGTTGAAGGTGGCAACGGGGTCGCTGCTCTTGAATTTTACATCCTGGAACTGTACCAGGATAACCAGCGCCTTAGGCGAACCGGTATGAGGAAAATAAGATGGATATGTTGATCCAATGCCGCTTGCTCTAGTCTTGAGGGTATTGATAACTGTAGCTTTTCGGGCATTGAGCGTCTCGGTAGAGATGATTTCGTATTTCCCGTTATCACTCTTCTTCAGCGGAGTGCCGTCGAGAAGCGAGTAATACGAAAAATGCTCATCTCCATGGAGAGTTGCTGATACGATGGTACCATCTACCAATTGTAATTGGGTGATACCTGGTTTCGCCTTGACTGCAAACATGGTAGTGGCAGACATCAAAGCGAGTGTTAGGCATAGGATAATCTTTTTCATCATTATTATGGATTAGTTACTGAATCATTATTATAGATTGGTTCTGGATCCCGCTTCAGAAGGGGCAATTATCTGAAATAGTATTGTCCCTTCTTCTGAGTCTGGTTTCCAAACTCGATGGCGTGATGCGGACAATGGTGATAGCAGGTGAAGCAGGTGAGGCAATCCTTATGGTGCAGCCAGACTGGATATTCGCCATGTCCGCCCTTGATATCACCTACCGGACATACGTTGGCACAGATGCCGCACTTCACGCAACGGTCTTTCTCTACGTGGAAACGCTTGTCGGTGATGAGTACATTCTCGAAGAAACCACCCACCACCTTGGTGAAGAACCATGGGATAGGTCCTTTGACCAATCGGCTGATGCCTTCCTTGCGGTCGAAGATCTCCTCGCAGACAACGGCAAGTTCCTGTGCAGCATTCTCCTTCTTCCGGATTTCACGCTCCTTCGGATCCACATCCATGAACGGCAGACCGATGTACGATTCCGGCATGATGAGAGAGTAGGAGGATGAAACCTCCGTAATGCCCAGAGCCTGGAGCGAAGGATTCTGGGAAATCACCTCGTTGAGATTCTCGATGGTTAGTCCAATGCTGTCGCCTGCCGTGCAGACGCAATAGGCGAAGGGGCGATTCTTCAGACTGTCATCGGCTTTCGCCTTGTTTCCGACAGAGGCATCAGATGGTTCTCTCAGAATCTTCATCTTGCTGATAAATTCCCTTACCAGTTTCGGCACACGCCATCCATGTACGGGGAAAACGAATCCGAGCCGTTCATTCTCTTTCAGAATAAACGGCTCGGCTAAGTTATGGCTTGAATCATCTGCCCTCATGTAAGGAGCGATGGAAATCAAGTCTTCACGAGTAGCCGCCGCCAGTTTCGACGCCGCCCACTTGGTATTTCCTGTTCCAGAAAAATAAAATATCATATCAAGCTTACTTCTTCTCGTTCATCACGCCTTCAATATAGATGCGCGACATCTCTACATTGCCATTGGTACGAACGGTGATGCTCTTCTTGAAATGACCAGGGAACATACCCTTGCCATTGTAGGTAACACTGATCTGTCCCTTCTGACCTGGAGCGATTGGCTGCTTGGTATAAGATGGCACGGTGCAACCGCAGCTAGCGATAGCCTGGTTGATGACGAGAGGCTTGTTTCCCACATTGGTGAAGGTGAATACTGCCTTCTGCACAGGAGCGGTCTCTTCGAAGGTACCGAAGTTGTGCACTACCTTTTCAAACTTGATTTCTGCCTGAGCTGAGGCTGTTGCTACCATAGCTACGAGCATCGTCAAAGCCAATATGATTCTTTTCATCTTTATATCCTTTCTTTATTAAATTTACTTATTGATGTACCTTATTATATATTAATTATATGCTAATTGGATGCAAAAGTACATATAAAGTTTATTATAGCGCTACTTTTTTACATTATTTTATATAATTCTTAAGAAATTTACCAGTTAAGCTGGTTTTGCATGCGGCAACTTCCTCTGGAGTACCGGCTATCACGAGGTTACCGCCCTTGTCGCCACCCTCTGGTCCGAGGTCGATGATATGGTCGGCACACTTGATGACATCCAGGTTATGTTCGATAACTACCAAGGAATGACCCCGTTCTATCAGCGCCTGGAAAGCATGGAGCAGACGCTTGATATCATGGAAGTGCAGACCGGTGGTTGGCTCATCGAAGATGAAGAGCGTAGGCGACTGGTCTTCCTTGCCGATAAAGTAGGCGAGTTTCACACGCTGGTTCTCACCGCCGGAGAGGGTGCTGGAGTTCTGACCGAGCTTGATATAGCCCAATCCAACCTCCTGCAGAGGCTTGAGTTTGCTGACGATGATGCGGCAGACATCGAAATCGCCCACATGGTGCTGGAGTCTTTCATCGCTGAAGAACTCTATCGCCTCGTTCACGGTCATGTTCAGCACATCATTGATATTCTTTCCTCCGTAGTGTACCTCCAGGATATCGTGCTTGAACCGCTTGCCCTTGCATGCCTCGCAGGTAAGGGTGAGGTCAGCCATAAACTGCATCTCGATGGTTACGTATCCTGCACCCTTGCATTCCTCGCATCTTCCGCCCTCGGTATTGAAGGAGAAGAATTGTGGGGTGAATCCCATCTGCTTGGCGAGTGGCTGGTTGGCAAAGAGGGTGCGGATGGCATCGTATGCCTTCAGATAGGTGGCAGGGTTGCTGCGGGTACTCTTGCCGATAGGGTTCTGATCTACAAACTCCACGTGCTTGATGGCATCCACATCGCCTTCCAGCGAACTGTATTCGCCAGGGGCATCTGCCACCAGGTCTAGGTGGCGGCGGAGGGCTGGATAGAGGATTCCCTTGATGAGGGAACTCTTGCCCGAACCGGATACGCCGGTGATGACGGTGAAGATGTTGAGCGGAATCCTTACATCGATGCCGCGGAGATTGTTCATTCGGGCTCCCTTGATCTCGATGGCCCTGTTCCATGCACGATGACTGGTAGGAACGGCAATCTCCTCCTTGTGGGTGAGATACTGGATGGTATGGCTCTCCGGGAATTTCTCCAGAAGGGCTTTCTGCTGCTCTGGGTCGGTGGATGAGTATTCGGATGACGGACCGGCATATACCAGTCTTCCACCCAGTCTTCCTGCATCTGGACCGATATCAATAAGGTAATCGGCAGCACGCATAATCTCTTCGTCATGCTCTACCACAACCACGGTGTTGCCCAGCTGCTGCAGCTCTCTCAGCACCTTGATGAGTCGGTCGGTATCTCGGCTATGGAGTCCGATACTTGGCTCGTCGAGGATATACACGCTGCCTACCAGCGAAGAACCGAGGCTGGTGGTCAGGTTGATGCGCTGGCTCTCTCCTCCGGAAAGGGAGTTGGAGAGACGGTTGAGCGTGAGATAGCCAAGTCCTACATCCAGAAGGAATTGCAGGCGGTGGGTAACCTCGGTCAAGAGTCGCTTGCCCACTTCCCGCTCATGCTCTGTCAGCTCCAGCTTCTGGAACCATGCGCTGAGATTGGTAATCGACATATCTACCAGTTCGGTGATGCTCTTTCCGCCAATCTTCACATAGTTGGCTTCCTTCTTGAGTCGGGTGCCATGGCAATCCGGACAGATGGTCTTGCCTCGGAATCGGCTCAGCATCACACGGTATTGTATCTTGTACTGGTTCTCCTTCACCATTCTGAAGAATTCGTCGATGCTCACCCGGTCGTGCGGGTCGCGCTTCTTGTCCGAAGGCAATCCATGCCAGAGCCAGTCTTTCTCCTTCTGGGTGAGTTCGTAGTAAGGCTTGAAGATCGGGAAGTTGTATGGCTCCGCACGTCGGATGAATTCCTTGAGCCACATACCCATCTTCTCTCCACGCCAGCATACCATGCATCCATCGTAGAGACTCATGGAAGTGTTAGGGATGACGAGCTTCTCGTCGATGCCTATCACGCTTCCGAATCCCTCGCAGGTAGGGCAGGCACCCAATGGGGAATTGAAGGCAAACATGTTGTCGGTTGGTTCCTCGAAGGTGATGCCGTCGGCTTCGAACCGGGTAGAGAAATCATAGCTGATATTGCTTGGCAGGAAGAGGAGGCGGCAGGCACCGTCGCCCTCATAGAAAGCAGTCTCGGCAGAATCGATGAGGCGGCTGATGTCGTCCTTCTCATTGCTTACCGAAGCACGGTCGATGACGAGGAAGATATCCTCCGGCTTGGCATCGCCCTGGAAATCGTCGATGCGGATGAATTCACCTTTCACCAGAATGCGTGCGTATCCCTCCTGAAGATACATCTCCAGTTGCTTTTCCAGGCTTCTGCCTTCTACGATATGTAAAGGGGCAAGGATTACAAACTTGGTACCCTTGGAAAACTGTCGGGTGCAGGCAAGCACATCCTCGGTAGTATGGCGCTTCACTTCCTGTCCGCTGATAGGCGAATAGGTTTTGCCGATACGGGCGAAGAGCAGGCGCAGGTATTCGTAGATTTCCGTACTGGTGCCCACGGTGGAACGTGGGTTTCGGGAAATCACCTTCTGCTCGATGGCGATGGCAGGAGGTAATCCCTTGATGAAATCACATTCCGGTTTGCTCATTCTGCCCAGAAACTGGCGGGCATACGAAGACAGCGACTCCACATATCGGCGCTGTCCCTCGGCATATAAGGTATCGAAAGCCAATGAAGACTTGCCCGACCCGGAGACTCCCGTAATGGCAACAAACTTGCCTTGCGGTATCTTCACGTCGATGTTCTTCAGGTTGTTGGCTCTCGCCCCCTTGATCTCTATATATTTTTCTTTCCCCATTTTCTTTTTTTACCTTTTTACTCTTTTACCTTTTTACCCTTTTATCTTTATTCATGGTGATAAGGTTCGCCTTTTATAATAGTACATGCGCGATAGAGCGCTTCTGTAAAGATGAGGCGTACCATCTGGTGCGAGAAGGTCATCTTGGAAAGGGAGATCTTCTCGTTGGCGCGGTCATATACAGCCTGCGAGAAGCCGTAGGGACCGCCGATGACAAACACGAGTCTTCTGGCAGTAGCCTGTTTGCGCTCTATCCATTTGGCAAACTCGATGCTTCGGAACTCCTGTCCGTGCTCATCCATCAGCACCACGGTATCGGAAGGCTGAATCAGTTTCAGAATCAGTTCACCCTCCCGTTCCTTCTGCTGCTGTTCGCTGAGACTCTTGGTGTTCTTGAGCTCAGGAATCGTTGTTATATTGAAGGGCATATAGTGGGTGATGCGCTCGGCATAATCCTTGATGCCCGCAATAAAATGCTTGTTTACGGTCTTGCCGACCAATATCAGTTCAGTTTTCATTTTTTATAGTATCCTTTCTTTTCCAGCTTCGGGTTCTTAGGGAACCATCCCTTCTCGCAGCGTTCTTTCTGTTCGAAGAGTTCCCCGATGCTCCAGAGACAGGAAGCACCCAGCACACCGAGAAGGGCAGAGTAGAGAACATTCGCAACCAGAAAGGCTGCACCCACGCTGATGATACCCGAAACCAGGAACACCCACCAGTAGCGGGTGCCCGTATAATACTCAACCTTGATGACAATAGGGTGGAAGAGTCCTATTATTAAAAAGGTGGAAACGGCGATGATAACGCCAGTATAATATAATTCCATAAGCCTCTTTTTTATTACTTTTTTGTTTCAATGTGCAAAAATACAAAAAAAACTCCAATCTTGTTTGGTTTCTCGAATATTTTATATATCTTTGTACGCAAAAAGAGAAATATTGTGCTGTTTTCGGGCACAACCCTCTGGTTGAATATTATTAATAACAAAATAGAATCAAACTATGGCTAATAACGCAGAATTGATCAAGCAGTGTGAAGAAAGAGCACAGCAGTGGCTCACACCTGCTTTTGACGAAGAAACTCGTAACGAAGTAAAGGCAATGCTCGAGGCTGAGGATAAGTCAGCACTCGTAGATGCTTTCTATCAGAACCTGGAGTTCGGTACTGGTGGTTTGCGCGGTATTATGGGCGCAGGTACCAACCGAATGAACAAATATATCGTTGGTATGGCTACACAGGGCTTTGCTAACTACATCCTCAAGGCTTTCCCAGGTGAGGAGAACCTTTCTGTTGTTGTAGGCCATGACTGCCGTAACAACTCTCGTCTCTTCGCAGAGACTGTTGCTGCCATCTTCTCTGCTAATGGTATCAAGGCTTATCTCTTCGAGAGCCTCCGCCCAACACCAGAGATTTCCTTCGCTATCCGCGAGCTCGGTGCCAAGGCTGGTGTCAACGTTACTGCTTCTCACAACCCTAAGGAGTACAATGGCTACAAGGCTTACTGGAGTGATGGTGCTCAGGTTCTGGCTCCACACGATACTGGTATCATCGAGGAGGTGAACAAGGTTACTATCGACCAGGTGAAGTTTGAGGCTAACTGGGATAAGATTCAGATCATCGGTGGTGAGATGGATTACGACTACATGACAGCCGTTCATTCTGCTATGATTGACCAGGATGTCATCAACCGTCAGAAAGACCTCAACATCGTTTACTCAGCTATGCATGGTACAGGTCGTGTCATCGTACCTCTCTGTCTGCGTTCTTGGGGCTTCCAGAACATCAATGTAGTTCCTGAGCAGATGGTTGTAGATGGCAACTTCCCTACAGTGGTTTCTCCTAACCCAGAGAATGCTGAGGCTATGACTCTCGGTATGAAGCTCGGTACAAAGTTGAACGCTGACCTCGTAGTTGCTACTGACCCTGATGCTGACCGCCTCGCTATCGTTTGCCGCGATGACAAGGGCGAGTGGATGATCATCAACGGTAACCAGACAGCCATGATGTTCTGCTACTATATCATCGAGAACAAGAAGAAGTTGGGTAAGTTGAAGCCAACAGACTTCCTCGTAAAGACCATCGTTACAACAGAGGTGATTGCTGAGATTGCCAAGAAGAACAACGTAGAGTTGCGCGACTGCTACACTGGTTTCAAGTGGATTGCACGCGAGATTGCTATCTCTGAGGGCAAGCAGCAGTATATCGGTGGTGGTGAGGAGAGCTTCGGCTTCTTGCCATACGATAAGGTACGTGATAAGGATGCTCCAGCATCTATCTGCTTGATTTGTGAGATTGCTGCCTGGGCTAAGGATCAGGGCAAGACACTCTACGATCTCCTGATGCAGATCTATGCAGAGTATGGCTTCAGTAAGGAGTTTACAGTAAACGTGGTTCGCCCAGGTAAGACTGGTGCTGACGAGATCAAGCAGATGATGGCAGACTTCCGTGCTAACCCTCCAAAGGAGTTGGGTGGCAGCAAGATTGTTACCTGGAAGGACTACCAGAGCTTGGAGGCTAAGCATGCTGACGGCAGTGTAGAGAAGCTCGATATGCCTACAACAAGCAATGTACTCCAGTGGTTCTGCGATGACAATACCAAGGTAAGCGTTCGCCCTTCTGGTACAGAGCCTAAGATCAAGTTCTATATTGAGGTAAAGGATCCTTCATTCAAGTGCGCTGGCTGCTACAACCGCTGCACAGCTGCTGCAATGGATAAGATCGAGGCTATCAAGAAGAGCTTGAACCTGGATTAATAAAAGCAATTGAACTTTATATGAATGTGTGGGGGAGAAGTCTTCGCCTGCACATTCCTCTGAAAGATATTTTTTTGATGCATTATTTAGCTCCAATATTAAATAATGCAATTTCTCGGCGAGAAGTCATCCTGACTTCTCGCCATTTTGAATTTGATAGGTATATGGAAAATAAGAGAAAGATCATAGCCCTTTTGATGGGACTTTCGCTAGGAGGTCAGTCTGTCTATGCCCAAGGGGATAGTTGTGGCAACGTGTCTCTGTTTTGCTCGCCCGATACACTCAGGGGTGCCCAGATAGGTGCCTTTTCCAGTGTGGTTCGCCAGCAGATGCGTGGTGTGAGCCTGGCTGGTATCATCAATTCGGTGGGCGATGATATGCGCGGTGTGCAGGTTTCGGGTGTTTCCAATGTGGTGAAGGGTGGCAATGGCGTGCAGTTGTCTTTATTTAATAATGTATCCAGTTCTCCGTTCCGCGGCGTGCAGCTGAGTGGACTTTCCAATATTTCCATGGGTATGAAGAGAGGCTTGCAGATTGCAGCAGCCAATGTCAGCTCTTCCTATATGCGTGGCATGCAGTTGGGCGGTTACAATTATGCTGATACCCTGAATGGTTCTCAGATTGGTTTGTTTAATGTGTGCCTTAACCATCCTCGTGGTGTGCAGATAGGTGTCATCAACTATAGCCGGGATACCGTAGCCCATAAGATAGGACTGGTGAATGTGAACCCAAAGACGCGTATCGACTATATGTTTTATGGCGGTTCTGCTACCAAAGCCAATCTTGCCGTAAGATTCCGCAACCGGAGTACGTATAATATCCTGGGTATCGGAACCCATTATTTCGGATTGGATGAGAAGTTTTCGGGTGCCTTGTTCTATCGCATCGGTCAGTATTTCCAGTTATCGCCTAAGTTCTCCCTGAGTGGTGATCTGGGTTTCTATCACGTTGAATCGTTTCAGGAACATTCGCAGGATAAGCCTGAACGGCTCTATTCGCTGCAGGCTCGCATCAATGCCGACTATCAGTTGGGCAGATACACCAGTGCCTTTGCCTCTGTGGGTTATGGGGATACCCATTATTATCATGGTGGCAGGTATCGCCGTCGTGCCATTGTAGAAGCAGGTTTGGCTGTGCGCCTCCAGCGCACTTCATCTTTAGGAAATGTGTCTGGCAGGAAGGAGAATGAATATGATATGGAGGCATGGAAGGAAGGAACCATTTTTGCCTTCGATGATCCGGAGCGACAGAAGAAGCATCCTTGGAAGGCTGCCTTGGAAGCTTTTGCCATCAATGTGGGTGTGCAATGCTTCGACCAGTTTGTGATGAACGAGGAGTTTGCCAAGATTTCCTTCCATAGCATCAAGCACAATATAGAAACGGGTTTTGTTTGGGATAACGACCAGTTCTCTACCAATCTGTTTGCCCATCCCTACCATGGCGGACTCTATTTCAATGCTGCAAGAAGTCATGGCATGAATTTCTGGGAATCGGTGCCATACTCTTTCTGTGGAAGTTTGATGTGGGAGACTACCTGCGAGATAGAACCGCCTGCCATCAACGACCTGATGGCTACTACTTTTGGTGGTATTGCCATCGGAGAGGTGACGCATCGTGTGAGCAATCTGGTATTTGATGACCGCCTGTCTGGTTTTCCTCGTTTCATGCGAGAGTTCCTGGGAACCCTCATCTGTCCGATCAAGGGGTTGAATCGAATCTTGAGTGGCGATGCCTGGCGGGTGAGAGGCAAATATTATAAATATCACGATTACCAGCGCAGTCCTGTCAGTTTCTTTGCATCGGCAGGTTACAGATACCTCGCAGACAACAATACGCTGTTCCGTGGTGAGGGCAATCCATACGTCCGTTTCAATCTGGTTTATGGCGATCCGTTTGATGGCGAAACCACCAAGCCATACGACTACTTCACATTGGATGCCACTTTCGGCCTGAGCAGCAACCAGCCTCTGATTACCGGTCTGCATCTTCTGGGAAGATTGTGGAGTGTACCGGTGGAGGTGAGCAAGGGCACGGAGATGGAGTTCGGTATCTTCCAGCACTTCAACTATTACGATTCGCAGCCGGTGAAGGATGGTACCAGTCTGGTGCCTTACCGCATATCCGAGGCAGCCTCTTTCGGTCCGGGCATCATCTACCGCTTCCCTCAGGTGGGCAATCTCACCAGGTTTGAGCAGCGTGTCTTCCTGGATGGTATCCTGCTGGGTGGAAGTCTGACCGATTATTATAATGTGATAGACCGCGACTACAACATGGGTAGCGGTTATAGCGTGAAGGCTATCAGTTTCATGGAGTTCGGCAAGGTAGCTACCTTCCAGATAGGTGCCGACTATTATCGCATCTTTACCTGGAAGGGATATGAGGGAAAGGATCTGGCAACGACCGATCCGCTCTATCTCAATGCCCAGGGCGACAAGGGAAATGCATCTCTGCTGGTGCTGAATGCCCGCTTCAGTCTGGCATTGTCCAATCGGCTGAACCTGGACTTCAACGTGTCCAACTATTGGCGTGATACCCATTACTCATATCATGACGATGTGAAGTCTAAAACCTTTGATATGAGCCTGGGTTTGCAATACAAGTTCTAGGAAGCAGTCGTCTTATTAGTAGATATTTAGCCGATTTTTAGCAGAAATTAGGGGTGCAAAGGGAAACGATATACATAAAAATGTAGAAAAATCGCAAAAAGTTTTGCATATTTTCTGGATTTATATTACCTTTGCACCCATATTTCAAACATAAAACATAGAATTATACTCTTATGGGAGGCATTTTCGGAACTATTTCCAAGAAAAGCTGTGTCGCAGACCTTTTCTACGGCACCGACTACAACTCACATCTCGGTACACGCCGAGGCGGTTTGGCAACCTACAGTAGTGAGAAGGGCTTCGTGCGCTCTATCCACAACTTAGAAAGTTCTTATTTTAGAACGAAGTTTGAACCTACACTCGACAAATTCGAGGGTGCGACATCGGGTATCGGTGTGATTAGCGATACAGATGCGCAGCCATTGATCATGAATTCTCATCTTGGTCGCTTTGCCATTTGCACAGTAGCCAAGATATTAAATAAGGATGAACTTACTCAGCACCTGTTGGATAAGAACATGCACTTTGCAGAGATGTCTTCAGGAAGTACCAACCCAACCGAGTTGGTGGCTCTTCTCATCATCCAGGGCAAGAATTTCCGCGAGGGAATCGAGAACGTGTTCCATCATATCAAGGGTTCCTGCACTATGATGATCCTTACAGAGGATGGCATCATCTGTGCCCGTGACAGTTGGGGACGTACACCTCTTATTATAGGTAAGAAGGAGGGTGCTTATGCAGCTTCCAGTGAAACCACTTCATTCCCTAACCTTGACTTCGAGACTGCACACGAGGTAGGTCCTGGTGAAATCGTGAAGATTACTGCTGAGGGTATGGAGCAGATCCGTCCTGCCAACAAGAAGATGCAGGTTTGTTCATTCCTCTGGGTATATTATGGATTCCCAACTTCTACCTACGAGGGCAAGAATGTAGAGGAAGCCCGCTTTACCAATGGCTTCAATCTTGCCAAGACAGATGATGTAGAGGTAGATTGCTGCAGTGGTATTCCTGATTCTGGTACAGGTATGGCGATGGGATATGCTGCCGGTAAGGGCGTACCTTACCAGCGTTGTATTGCCAAATATACTCCTACCTGGCCTCGAAGCTTTACACCTAGCAACCAGAGCATGCGCTCTCTGGTAGCCAAGATGAAGCTGATTCCTAACAAGGCTATGTTGAAGGGTAAGCGTGTGTTGTTCTGCGATGACAGTATCGTGCGCGGTACCCAGCTTCGCGACAATGTGAAGGTGCTTTTCGATCAGGCTGGTTTGAAGGAGTGCCACATGCGTATCGCTTGTCCTCCATTGGTTTATGGCTGTCCTTTCATCAACTTTACTTCTTCCAAGAGTGATATGGAGTTGATTACCCGCAGAATCATCGAGAAGTTTGAGGGCGATGCCAACAAGAATCTGGAGAAGTATGCTACCACAGGTTCTCCTGAATATCAGAGAATGGTGGATGAGATTGCCAACCAGCTTGGATTGACTACACTGAAGTTCAATACCATCGAGCAGCTCGTGGAAGCTATCGGTTTGCCTAAGTGCCAGGTATGTACCCACTGCTTCGATGGCAGTAGTGCTTATACCCTGAATGAATTTGCAGACGAAGATTAAAATATAAAATCCCGATTTTCAGAACTTTGCATCCAGTGAGCAAAGTCCCGGAAATCGGGATTCTTGTTTCTTATTCTTTAACTTCTGAACTTGTGAAACCTGACTGATTATTTCTTCTTCAGCAAGGGGGCTAGGAATTTGTAGGTATAGCCTTTCTTGCTCTTTGCCATCTCTTCCGGTGTGCCGGCAAAGAGGAGCTGGCCTCCACCTCGTCCACCTTCGGGACCCATGTCAATGAGCCAGTCGGCTAGCTTGATGACATCCAGGTTGTGCTCGATGATAATCACCGTATTGCCTCTATCTACCAGTTTCTGAAGTACATCCATCAGAATGCGGATGTCTTCGAAATGAAGACCGGTGGTAGGCTCATCCAGGATATAGAGCGTCTTGCCGGTATCACGTTTGGATAGTTCGGTAGCAAGTTTCACACGCTGGCTTTCTCCGCCCGAAAGGGTAGTGGAGCTCTGTCCCAACTTGATGTAACCCAATCCTACGCTCTGTAATGCCTTGATCTTGTTGAGAATCTGAGGCACGTTCTCGAAGAACTCTACTGCCTGGTTGATGGTCATGTCCAGTACATCGGCGATGCTCTTTCCCTTGTATCTTACCTCCAGCGTTTCACGGTTGTAGCGCTTGCCGTGGCATACTTCACAAGGTACATAGACATCTGGCAGGAAGTTCATCTCAATGGTCTTGTATCCATTTCCGCCACACGCTTCGCATCTGCCACCCTTCACGTTGAAGGAGAATCTACCTGGCTTGTAACCGCGGATCTTGGCTTCTGGAAGTCCCACAAACAGCGAGCGGATGTCGCTGAATACACCTGTGTAGGTGGCTGGATTACTGCGAGGGGTTCTGCCGATTGGACTTTGATCTACATTCACTACCTTGTCGATATTCTCAATGCCTTCGATGCAGTCGTATGGCATCGGCTTCTTCAGGGAACGGTAGAAGTGCTGGGAGAGGATAGGCTGCAGGGTTTCATTGATCAGGGTAGATTTACCCGATCCGCTGACTCCCGTTACTACGATGAGCTTGCCGAGCGGGAACTCTACATCTACTCCCTTCAGGTTGTTGCCCCTGGCTCCACGGATGGTGATGCTCTTGCCGTTTCCTTTGCGGCGATGCTCAGGAATCTCTATTGCCATCTTGCCATTCAGATACTGGGCGGTGATGGTGTCAGTCTTCAGCATTTCTTTCGGAGTACCCTGGAAAACCACTTCGCCTCCCTTTCTGCCTGCCTTCGGACCGATATCTACGATCCAGTCGGCAGCTCGCATCATATCCTCATCATGTTCTACTACGATGACGGTATTACCCAGGTCGCGCAATTCCTTCAGGCTGTTGATGAGTCGCTCGTTGTCTCGCTGGTGCAGACCGATACTTGGCTCATCGAGGATGTAGAGCACATTGACGAGCTGGCTGCCAATCTGGGTAGCAAGACGGATGCGCTGGCTTTCACCACCAGAGAGTGACGCCGACTGGCGATTGAGTGAGAGATAGTTCAGACCCACATCGAGGAGGAAGTTGACACGTGAGCGCAACTCCTTGATGATTTCGTGAGCCACCTTTGCCTTCATGGAAGGGAGGTGAGCTTCCACCTGTTCGAGCCAGTCGCGCAGTTCGTCGATGTCGAGATTCGCAACTTCCGATATATTCTTGTCCCAGATGCGGAAGGCGAGCGATTCCTTCTTGAGTCGCTGTCCATGGCACTCCGGACATTCGATGGTAGATATAAACTGGTCAGCCCATTTCTTTCCTGCAGCACTCTCGTCATTTTCTATCACCTTCTGCAGATAGTCGATGATGCCATCGTATGCGCAGAAGTAATCCGAAGAGGTATGCACCTTTTCTTTACCGATCTTTACGTTTTCCAGTGATCCATAGAGGATTTCCTGCATGGCATCTCCCGGAATCTCTGCGATAGGAGTCTTGAGTTTCAGATCATATTTCTCGAGCAAAGACTCAATCTGCCAGAAAATCATCTGGTTCTTGTATTTGCCGAGAGGGGCGATTCCACCTTCGTAGATGCTCAGGCTGTCATCCGGAATCACCTTCTTGATATCTATCTGGTTTACCTTTCCCAGACCCTTGCAGTGAGGGCAGGCACCTTCCGGCGAATTGAACGAGAACATATTAGGTGCCGGATCCTGGTAGGCTATACCGGTAACTGGATCCATCAGGCGTTTTGAGAAGTTCTTACCCGTCTTTTCCCCTTTCTCTATCACCATCACCATGCCATCGCCCTGCTTCATGGCGGTAGCTACGCTCTTGCGGATGCGTTCCTCATCGGCTTCCTTCACCACGAGCTTGTCGATGACAACCTCGATGTTGTGCATCTTGTAGCGGTCGAGCTTCATTCCGCTTACCACTTCCTGGATTTCTCCATCCACACGTACATAGAGATAACCTTTGCGGCGCATACTCTCGAAGAGTTCGCGATAATGTCCCTTGCGCTGGCGAATCAGAGGAGCCAGCAGGAAGATGGCCTTTCCGGCATATTCATCGAGAATCATATCGATGACCTGTTCTTCGGTGTATTTCACCATCTCTTCACCGCTGCGGTAGCTGTAGGCTGTACCGGCACGGGCAAAGAGCAGACGGAGATAATCGTAAATCTCGGTAGTGGTACCAACGGTAGAACGAGGGTTCTTGTTGGTGGTCTTCTGCTCGATGCTGATGACCGGACTCAGACCGGTAATCTTATCTACATCCGGGCGCTCCATATTGCCCAGGAAGTTGCGGGCATAGGCAGAGAACGTCTCGATATAGCGGCGCTGACCCTCGGCAAAGATGGTATCGAAAGCCAACGACGACTTGCCCGAACCCGAAAGTCCGGTTATCACGGTGAGGGAGTCGCGTGGAATCTCAACATCAATGTTCTTGAGGTTGTGTACTCTGGCGCCCCATACATTTATCTTTTCTTCTGAATTCATATTCTAATTTCCGCTCACTTAATTGTTACTGTATTGTTCTGCTGTATAGCCTCTGAGCAGGTTGACATCTCTTTTAATCTGATAGGTCTTGCCATCTGCTCCTTTTGCCTTGACCAGACAGAAATAGACCCCCTCCTTAACCGGCTTTCCCTTGTATGTTCCATCCCATCCCGTGGCAGGGTCGCTCCACTCAAAGAGTTTCTGTCCCCACCTATTATATATATAGGCGCGAAACTCCTTGATGTTCTGGTAACCCTCCTTGGGCTTGTAGATGTCGTTGATGCCATCTCCGTTTGGCGAGAATGCGTTCGGCATCAGAAGGACACTGGTCTGCGTGCCTTCCTCATCTCCGATTTCTTCCTGTGCCATCAATGGAGGGGTAAAAAGTGCCAATAAGGCACCAAGTAATCCTATTTTTTGTCTCATTTTGCAAATTATTTGTGCAAAGATAATAAAAAGCTGAGAGATATTGCGCTAGATGCGAGATTTTTTGTATTTTTGCAGGAGAAAACTTTAAATCATGTCGGTTACGGCAAGATTTTAGGATCATATAAACATTAAAAACAGGAAGATATGAAAAGAAACATAAGATATTTCTTGATGATTGTGGGGCTCATGCTCAGTGTTGGTATCTTTGCTCAGACAACGAAATGGCGTGACATCTACACAGTGAAGAAAAAGGATACTATTTTTGGTATTGCCAATAAGTATGGATTGAGTCTGCCGGAACTGATGGAGGCAAACCCTGAGATGAAGCAGGAAGGTTACATGCTCCAGAAGGGAACTACCCTCTTTATTCCTTTTGCCAGCGACCAGCAGAATCCTAATGCGCCTAAAAAGGCACAGAAGGAGGATAAGAATGCTGTTGCTTCCAGCAAACCGGCTGTAGCTGGAACCGCTGCCGCTCAGCAGAAGGTGGCGGCTAGTGATGCGGTGAAGATTGGCGTGATGTTGCCTTTGCATGATGTGGATGGTGATGGCAAGCGTATGGTGGAGTATTATCGTGGACTCCTGATGGCTTGCAATTATCTGAAAAAGAAGGGCATCTCTACCGATGTTCATGCATGGAACGTGCCGATAGACGCTGATATCCGCGCCACCTTGTTGCAGGAGGGAGCCAATACATGTGATATCATCTTCGGTCCGCTTTATTCCAAGCAGGTGGCTCCGCTTGCCGGCTTCTGCAAGACCTATGGCATCAAGCTCGTGATTCCTTTCTCCATCAGCGGTGACGATGTGGAGCGTAACAAGGAAATCTTCCAGGTATATCAGAGTCCTGAAACATTGAACGAATGCACCATCAAGGCTTTCCTGAACAGATTTACCAATGTGCATCCAATCTTTGTAGATTGCAATGATTCTACTTCTCGTAAGGGAGCTTTCACTTTCGGACTTCGCAAGGAGTTGGAGAAGAGAAACATCAACTATAGTATCACCAATGTGAGCTCAAGCATTGACCAGTTTGCCAAGGCATTCCAGCCAAGCAAGCAGAATGTGGTAATACTGAATACGGGCCGTTCGCCACAGTTGACAGCCGTGCTCAACAAATTGGATGAGTTTGACAGCAAGTATCCGGGTGCATCTATCTCTCTCTTCGGCTATACGGAGTGGTTGATGTATGCCAAGTACAATCTGGAGCGATTCTATAAGTACGATACTTATATCCCTTCTACCTTCTATTACAATCCGGTAGCCGAAAGAACGCAGAACCTGGAGAAGGCGTACGAGGGATGGTTCCATCAGCCGATGATGATTGCGCAGCCTCGCTTCGCCATCACTGGTTATGATCATGGTATGTTCTTCATCCAGGGTATCAAGAAGAAGGGCAAGGAGTTTACGGGTGAACGCCAGCAAGTGAACTATCAGCCAGTGCAGACTCCATTGCATTTCGTGAAAACGACAAAGGGTGGATACAAGAACAAGAACTTCCAGTTGATTCACTATACCTTCAATCACCAGATTGAATCAGTGAACTACTAGGACCGGTAGTTTTTTATAGTTAATCGTTTATAGTAAGAAAAGAAAGAATGAATAAAGTCAAGATAGGGGCGCTGTTGATGGGACTTCTCCTTTGGGGAGGACTCTCGGCGCAGGCCCAGATAGGTGAGCATCGCAACGATTTTTCCATCGGATTCAACGGTGGCTATGTGCTCAGCTCTGTAGGATTCGAACCGGAGGTTCAGCAAAAACAGCATGGAGGTATGACTGCCGGACTCTCGATGAAATATACTTGCGAGAAGTACTTCAAGACCATCTGTTCCATCTATGCAGAGGTCAACTATGCCAAGGTGGGATGGAAAGAGGATATTCTCGACATCGACAACCAGCCTGTCATCATCACCGAAACTAAGCAGCCGATGGCTTACAGCCGTACCATCAATTATATCCAGGTACCTGTTTTCGCTCACTTGGCTTGGGGTAGGGAAGAGAGAGGCTTGAACATCTTCGTAAATGCCGGTCCGCAGTTCGGACTCTACCTTAACGATTCTCAGACTACCAACTTCGACGTGAAGAATATGCCTAAGACAGATAATGACCGGGTAAGTATGGTAGTGGCACAAGATACGATGGCAGTAGAGAATAAGCTGGATTATGGTATCGCCCTGGGTTTGGGTGCAGAGTATAGCATCCCGAAAGTGGGACATTTTCTGGCTGAGGCTCGCTACTATTATGGATTGGGCAATATCTATGGTTCATCCAAACGAGATTATTTCGGAAAGAGTAACTACGGACAGATCGTGTTCAAGGTATCTTATCTCTTCGATATCACACGTACCAAGAACGTGAAGAGAAAGTAACTTCCGGCGATGGTTATGGAAAAATAAGTAATAATATAAAATGAGTACAACAGAAAAAATTCAGATGAAATTGAGCGACTCGAAGTCAGCTCGCTGGACCGCCCTCTTCATCGTGAGCGTCACGATGATGTTCGGTTACTTTTTTACAGATGTAATGTCTCCACTGGAGCCTCTCTTGACAGCTGCCAAGGGGGCTGAGAATGGTCTTGGACTCGGATGGAGTTCGGATGAGTACGGCTTTTTCTCAGGAGCCTACGGATACTTCAATGTGTTCCTTCTGCTCCTCTTCTTTGGTGGTCTTATCCTCGATAAGTTTGGCATCCGTTTCACTGGTATCCTCTCTACTGTTTTGATGTTTGGTGGAGCCTTGGTTAAATGGTATGCTGTAGGTCATGAGTTTGGCGGTTCGGTAGTAGTACCATTCTTCGGTACTTACAGTACACAGGTAGTGATCGCTGCACTTGGCTTTGCCATCTATGGCGTGGGCTGCGAGATATGCGGTATCACAGTGAGCAAGGTCATTGTGAAATGGTTTACGGGTCATGAGTTGGCTCTGGCAATGGGAGTGCAGGTGGCTACAGCTCGTTTGGGAACTGCCGCTGCCTTGGGCTATTCTCTTCCTTTTGCAAAGGCAATGGGCGGTGTGTCTGCTTCTATTGCTTTGGGTGCAGCTTTGCTTTGCGCTGGTGTACTGGTTTATCTGGTTTATTGCGTGATGGACAAGAAGGAGGATGCTTCTGCAGAAGCTGTGGCTACTGAGCCGGAAGAAGGTTTCAAGTTTTCAGACTTGGGTGGTCTGTTCAAGACAACTGGTTTCTGGTATGTGGCATTCCTTTGCCTGATGTTCTATGCCGGTGTATTCCCATTCCTGAAGTTTGCCACCAAGTTGATGATTTTCAAGTATGGTGTCGATGCCAATTTGGCAGGTCTGATTCCTGCGATGTTGCCATTCGGTACCATCTTCCTTACACCAATCTTCGGTAGCGTATATGACAAGTATGGCAAGGGTGCCACGCTGATGATTATCGGCAGTTGTCTCCTGACTCTGGTACACGTAGTATTTGCCCTTCCACTCAACTCATGGGTGCTTGCCGTCGTGATGATGCTCATCCTTGGCGTAGCTTTTGGATTGGTACCATCAGCAATGTGGCCTTCTGTGCCAAAGATCATCCCAATGAAACTCTTAGGAACTGCATACGCCCTTATCTTCTATATCCAGAATATCGGACTGGCTCTTATTCCTGTATGGATCGGTAAGGTGAATCAGGCTAACACGGGTGCCGATGGTGTCATCGACTATACAGAGACGATGACCATATTTGCAGCCTTTGGTGTGGTTGCTATTGTCATCTCCTTCCTCCTCTTGCTGGAAGATAAGAGAAAGGGCTATGGATTGCAGCAGCCTAACGTGAAGAAATAATACTAACAGGAGATTTCCCTTTCAAGTTCACAGGGGGAATCTCCATAAACAAAAAGAAAGGAAATAACCATGAACGCTACACCTGAATCATTGATTAAGGAATATGCTGACCCTATTGAGCAGCAGGAAATAGACAAGTTTATCTGTTCTGAAATGAGCAGGCAGATTCACCGATATATCAAGGGTATGTCGGGAACCAAGCAGGCTATGCTCAAGTTTGAGGAAAAGCTGGCGAGCCTCTCTGTCACAGAGAAAGAGAAGGCGATTGCCAAGTATATTGATTTGAATCGCAAGGCTTTGGATGGACTGGATCTGAAGATGATTCTCGTCCGTTCGGTGGCTAACTACTGTGATACCTTCCAGTATATGCTCGACTTTGTGAACGACAAGCGTAAGATGGTGTTCTATTATCATCGCTTGAAGGAGAAGTATATCCGTTACCATGAGGTCTTCGAGGAAAACGGCAAATTTGGCATGAAAGATCATCAGGGCAACGTGATGCTTCAGCCTGTCTATGATTTCCTCCGCACTTGCTATATCTATAATGATGACCTGAGCATCATGCCGGTTATTGCAGAGAAGAATGGCAAGATGGGACTCGTGATGCCTGACGGTAAGGATACCATCGTGGCTGATTTCCTTTATGATGAAATCTGTCTGAGAGATGAGTATCCATATTTCGAGGCGGTGAGAGATGGAGTAAACGGATTGATTGATAAGTTCGGAAACTTCGTTAATAATTAATTGTGAATAAAGCTTTTGCCCTTTCAGGGCGACAGGTTAGCGCCTATGACAACCCAGGGTGTTGCCCTGGGCTAGGAGCTTTTGCCCTTTCAGGGCGTGTGTGTAAAAAGAGAAAGGGCAATCAGATTGGGATGAACCAACTGATTGCCCTTTTTGTTTCAGTTGTGGGTAACACAACTGAGCTTTATTTATTTTTCTCTCGTCTTCGATATGGATTGAATTCCTGTTTCAGAATTCAGAATTTCTGTTTCTTAATTCTTGGTTTCTGTTTCAGAATTATCCCAGGTATTTCATCAAGATCTTGATCTTTCCGCTTTCACGGAGCTTGATGATACTCTTCTCGCGAATCTGGCGTACACGCTCACGGGTGAGGTTGAATTCGCTTCCGATTTCTTCTAATCCCTTCTCGTGGCAACCGATGCCATAGCAGTAGCAGAGAATCTTGCGCTCGCGTTCCTTCAATACTGTTGCCAATACGCGCTGGAGCTCGCTCGCCATAGACTCGAAGTCAACACCCTTGTCAGTACGGCTATCATCACCTGAAGCCATCACATCTACCATCGCATTGTCATCGTCATCACTACCGAATGGAGCATCGATACTCATGTGGTGGTTGTCTGCCTTGATGGTCTGGTCAATCTTGCTTTCCTCCATCTTGGTAATCTGTGCCAACTCTGCAACAGAAGGCTTGCGCTGGTTTTCCTGCTCGAACTTGCTGATTTCGGCGCTGATCTTGCTCAATGCACCTACCTGGTTCAAAGGCAGGCGAACGATACGGCTCTGCTCAGCGATAGCCTGGAGGATGCTCTGGCGAATCCACCATACTGCGTATGAGATGAACTTAAAACCACGAGTTTCATCAAATTTCTCTGCAGCCTTTACCAAACCGATGTTTCCCTCGTCGATGAGGTCTGTCAGACCCAAACCCTGATGCTGGTATTGTTTAGCAACAGATACAACGAATCGGAGGTTTGCCTTGACCAGTTTTTCCTTGGCACGCTCACCCTCACGACCGCCTTTGCGAATCTTCTGGGCCAGCTCAATCTCCTCATCAATAGAGACCATAGGTTCTCTACCAATCTCCACCAAGTACTTGTCGAGTGCTTCACTGGAACGATTGGTTATACTCTTGCTAATCTTAAGTTGTCTCATAAATATCCTTTTACCTTTCTTTTTTGTTTTAATCCAATATTTATACTGTCGGAATCCACCTTTACGGTTTCGGGCTGCAAAGGTACAAAAAAAAACGCAATCTTGTTGTAATAGAAATGGAAAACTTTTGCATTATTTGTCTGTTTTTTAGAAATTTAGACGTTTTTGAATATAAAAATGGTATTTGATATAACGATTTTTAGGCATTGAGTTTGAAATATGGAATAATTTGTGTATCTTTGCACAGAATTTGCGAGAAAAGAATAACTAAATAATAAAATTATAAAATAACAGAAAATTATGTTTGAAAATCAACCAAAAGGTCTGTGGGCCTTAGCTTTGGCTAACACGGGTGAGCGTTTCGGTTACTATACCATGCTTGCAGTGTTCTTGCTCTATTTGCAGGCTAACTTCGGTTTTGAAACCGGATTGGCAAGTACAATTTACTCTACCTTCCTGATGATGGTTTATTTCCTCCCTATCATCGGCGGTATCGCAGCCGACAAGTTTGGCTTTGGACGTATGGTTACCACGGGTATCTTCATTATGTTCATCGGCTACCTTGTGCTATCGCTTCCTCTTGGCAAGGACACCGTTGCCATTGCTGCCATGGGCATTTCGCTTATCCTCATCGCTTTGGGTACCGGCTTGTTCAAAGGTAACCTGCAGGTGATGGTAGGTCGTCTCTACGACGAGCCACAGTATGCCAGCAACCGTGATTCCGGTTTCTCTCTCTTCTATATGGCTATCAACATTGGCGCCATGTTCGCTCCTACAGCAGCCATCAAGATTATGAAGTGGGCGCAGGAGAGTCTGAGCGTATCAGTTGAGGATTCATACCATTTTGCATTCGCTGTGGCATGTGCTTCGCTTATCATTAGTATCGCTATCTACTATGCCTTCAGCTTTACATACAAGCACGTGCTTGCTTCTGAGACCAAGGGTAAGGACGACAAGACTCCGGTTAAGGAGACTAATGAGCTTTCCAAGGCTGAGACCAAGGAGCGCATCATCTGCCTCTGTCTCGTATTTGCTGTGGTTATCTTCTTCTGGATGGCTTTCCACCAGAATGGTAATACATTGACACTCTTTGCCCGCGACTATACTCAGAAGACATCTGAGGGCTTGCAGTCAATGGCATTCGACGTGACCAACCTCGTAGCCTGCATCTTCGTGGTTTACGGTTGCTTCGGTCTGGCACAGAGCAAGACTGGCAAGGGTAAGGGCATCTCTCTTGGTGTCATTGTTGCTGCCATCGCTTTCCTCTTCTACAAGTACAGCAACCTTGAAGGTGCCGTAGATGTTGAGGCTCCTATCTTCCAGCAGTTCAACCCATGCTATGTAGTGGCATTGACACCAGTGAGCGTTGCTTTGTTCTCATGGCTTCACAAGATTGGCAAGGAGCCTACATCGCCAGAGAAGATTGGTTTGGGTATGCTCGTTGCAGCTCTCGGTTTCGTATGGATGGCTGTAGGTTCTATGGGGCTGGAGCTTCCTTTGACACAGGGCAATCCTGCTACAGAGGGAACACGTGTAAGTGCTAACCTCCTCATCTCTACCTATCTCATCCTTACATTCGCAGAGCTTCTGCTTTCTCCTATCGGTATCTCATTCGTATCGAAGGTAGCTCCTCCAAAGTATGCTGGTTTGATGATGGGTCTCTGGTTTGGTGCAACAGCCATCGGTAACCAGTTGGTTATGATTCCTGGCATCATGTGGGGTCAGAACTTCAACCTCATTGCCATCTGGGGTGTTCTCGCAGGTATCTGTCTGGTTTCAGCCCTCTTCATCTTCTCTATCATCAAGAAGTTGAATCGCGTAAGCTAATACATTCTATCATATACAAAAAAGGCTTGCTTCATTTTTCGAAGCAAGCCTTTTTTATATATTATTTCTTCAACCATTTATCCAACCATCCGAAGAAGGTGCGCTGCCAGAGCACGCCGTTCTGTGGCTTCAATACCCAGTGGTTCTCGTCAGGATAGATGAGAAGCTCGGCTGGGATGCCACGCATGCGGGCTGCATTGAAGGCGCCCATACCCTGGTTGGCATTGATACGGTAATCCTTTTCGCCGTGGATGCAGAGAATTGGAGTATCCCACTTATCTACAAACTTGTGAGGACTGTTCTCGTAAGTCTTCTTGGCGTTGGCACTCTGATCCTTGTTCCAGTAAGCATCATCATACTCCCAGTTAGAGAACCAAGCCTCCTCGGTATCTGTGTACATGCTCTCAAGGTTGAAAGCGCCATCGTGAGCGAGGAATGCCTTGAAACGCTTGTTGTGATGACCTGCAAGATAATAAACTGAGAAACCACCAAAGCTGGCACCTACACAGCCCAGACGATCCTTATCTACGTATGGAAGATTGTTGGCTGCATCGTCGATGGCAGAAAGATAGTCGTTCATGCACTGACCAGTCCAGTCTCCTGAAATCTCCTCGTTCCATGCACTTCCGAAACCTGGAAGACCACGGCGGTTAGGCAATACGATGACGTAACCGTTGGCTGCCATGATCTGAATGTTCCAGCGATAGCTCCAGAACTGGCTGACCGGACTCTGAGGACCGCCCTCGCAGAAGAGAAGGGTAGGGTACTTCTTGTTGGCATCGAAGTTAGCTGGCAACATGATCCATACCAGCATCTGCTTGCCGTCGGTGGTCTTTACCCAGCGCTGCTCGCACTTACCCATGTTCAACTGGCTCAGGATGTGGTCGTTCTCACGGGTAATCTGCTCTACCTTGGTACTCTTGGCATTCTTGCCTGGTGTTACGATGTAGATATCTGTAGGATGACTCATGCTAGCCTTGGTAGCGAGAAGCTTGTTGCCGTTGTTGGCAAGTGAGATGCTTCCGTAGTCTGCCCACTCGTTGGTAATCTGCTTCACTTCGCCCTTGAAGTTAGCCTGATAGAGGTTCAGGGTTCCGTGCCATACACCGATGAAGCTGAGGCTCTTGTTGTCCTTGTTCCATACGAAGCCCTCTACGTTGGAGTCGAACTTCTCTGATACATAGTTCTTCTTGCCGGTAGCAAGCTCATAGACACAGAGGCGGTTGCGGTCGCTCTCGTATCCGTCGCGAGCCATGCTCTGCCAAGCCACGTACTTGCCGTCGGCAGAGAACTGAGGGTTGATGTCGTAACCAGGATTGTTCTTCAGATTCTCAGGTGCATTTACAGCCTGGTTCTTCATGCTCTTGGTTGCATCAATCTTAGGCTCTACATAACCAGCCTCCTTGCAGAGGTTCTTGGTCTCGCGCGTACCTATATTATATAGGTAGATATCTGAGTCGGTAGAGATGGCATACTGAACGCCCTCCTTCTTGCGGCAGGTGTAGGCGATAGTTTTGGAATCCGGACTCCAGGCCAACTGCTCGATGCCACCGAATGGAGCCATAGGACACTCGAAAGGCTCATCCTTCAGGATATCCTCGCCGGCGTTGATGGTGCCATCCTCAGCAACATCAGCCACGAAAGGATGAAGGATACTCTCTACATAGTGATCCCAGTGGCGATAGTTCATGTCGGTAACGAGACGACCTGTAGCCAGAGGAAGATCAGAAGGATTCTTCTTGATGGTTCCGTGATAAGGCAACTCCTTGATGAGGATTACCTTCTTGCCATCTGGAGAGAAGCGGAATCCCTGGATGCCCAATTTGTCGTTGGTGAGCTGCTTTCTGTCAGTACCGTCTGGGTTCATGCTCCAGAGCTGTCCGCCACGGATGAAGGCAATCTTCTGTCCGCCCTGAATCCATGCAGCATCAGTCTCGCTCTTGGCATCAGTGGTCAATGCCTTCTGGTTTTTGCCATTGGCATCCATGATGAAGAGCATCTGGTGTCCCTTGTTCTCCTTTACACTGTAGTAACCTACCTGGTAAACCACCTGCTTGCCGTTAGGCGAAGCTTCAGCGGCACCGATTCTACCCATAGCCCAGAGAGCTTCTGGGGTCATCAGGTGGTTCTCCACCTTGATGTTGTTCTTTTCAATCATAGTCTGTGCATCGGCTGTATTTGCTCCTATGGTGAGAGCTGCTGCAGCCAGAATCATTGCTTTAATCATATTTTTGTGATTTTATTGAATATTCGGTGCAAAGTTACTGCAAAAATTCGATTTGGCGAAAGGATTGCGAGTTTATTTCTCATTCTTGTGGCTTATCTGTCATTTTTTAGAAACTTTATCTTCATATTTATCTCGTTATTCAATCCTTTTTTGTAATTTTGCAGGCGATTTGTTTTTTAACGATAAGGATATAGAGTTCAACTCAAAGAAAGAAACACAATATGAAGTTAGGATTTGACAACGAGAAGTATCTGAAGATTCAGTCCGAACATATCAAGGAGAGAATCTCACAGTTTGATGGAAAGCTTTATCTCGAATTGGGAGGTAAGCTTTTCGATGACCATCACGCCAGCCGCGTTTTGCCAGGTTTCCAGCCTGATAGTAAGCTGCGCATGTTTCAGAAGATTAGCGATAGCATCGAGATTGTTATCGTGATCAGTGCTGCCGATATTGAGAAGAACAAGAAGCGTGCCGATCTGGGTATCACTTACGATGAGGATGTGCTTCGCCTGCGTGGTGAATTCCAAAACCGTGGTTTTATGGTGGGTTCTGTTGTTATTACTCATTTTAATGGTCAGCCTGCTGCCATCGCCTTCAAGCAGCGCTTGGAGCGTGAGGGCATCAAGACTTACTGCCATTATCTCATCGAGGGTTATCCTCACGATGTAGATCTCATTGCTTCTGATGAGGGTTTCGGCAAGAATGATTATGTAGAGACTGAGCGTCCGCTGGTGATTGTTACTGCTCCGGGTCCTGGTAGCGGTAAGATGGCTGTCTGCCTGAGCCAGCTTTATAACGAGAACAAGCGTGGCGTGCGTGCAGGCTATGCTAAGTTCGAGACATTCCCTGTATGGAATCTCCCATTGAAGCATCCGGTGAACATCGCTTACGAGGCTGCTACTGCCGATCTCAACGATGTGAACATGATCGACCCATTCCATCTGGAAGCATACAACAAGATTGCCATCAATTATAACCGTGACGTAGAGATTTATCCTGTGCTCAATGCCCTGTTCGAGGGTATCTACGGAAGCAATCCTTATAAGTCACCTACCGATATGGGTGTGAATATGGTGGGCTTCTGCATTTCGGATGATGAGGCTTGCTGCGAGGCTTCGAAGAACGAGATTATCCGCCGTTATTATGCGGCTACCAACAAGTTGGCTGCCGGTGCGTGCAACGAGGCGGAGATCAGCAAGATTCAGATGCTCTTCAAGCAGGCTAATATTACCACGGCTTATCGCAAGGTGACTGTAGCGGCTAAGGATCATAAGAAGGAGACAGGCCATACCTCTGCTGCGATTGAATTGGAGGATGGTACGATTATCTGCGGTCACAGCAGCGAGTTGCTGGGTTGTAGCGCGGCATTGATTTTGAATGTTACCAAGCATCTGGCTGGTATCGACCACGAGTTGAAGTTGATTCCTCAGTCGATGATTGAGCCTATCCAGCATACTAAGATTAATTATCTTGGCGGTCATAATCCTCGTCTTCATACCGATGAGGTTTTGGTAGCCCTCTCTGTTCTTTCAGAGAATGATGATAACTGCAAGAAAGCTTTGGAGCAGTTGCCAAAGCTCCGTGGCTGCCAGGCTCATTGCACCGTGATGCTGAGTGATGTTGATCAGAAGATCTTCAAGAAGCTCGGAGTGGATATCACCTGCGAGCCTGTGTTGAAGAAATAAATTCGACCTGTACGGTTGAAATTACCCAATACGCCCTGAAAGGGCAGAAGCTCCTAGCCCAGGGCATCGCCCTGGGTAATGTCGGGCACCAGCCAGATGTCCTTCTGCATATTCCTTGGAAGTGCGGACATCGAGAAGGAAGCTGGTGGTATCCGCCTTTGCCTGGTCTATAAAGGCCTGTGGAGCCAATATGACGATACCATCCGATGGAGCAGTTTTTGCTGATGATGCCGATTTGTCAACCTGTGCTGAGCAGCCGGTGGTTGATAAGCCAACAGCTGCTAAAAGTGATAAGAGTATTTTCTTCATATCTTGTTTTGTTTATACTATTCTTGCTTTTTTTTTTCTTGTTAGTTCTGCTTGGCAGAAACAATTACAGAAAGAATTTATCTTAATGCCATGACTCGGCTGAGTATCAGTTTTTTGTATTCCTTCTTCATGCTGTCTGGCAGGAAAGAGGCGTCTATCAGGTCGAGCCATTTCACGATGGAGCGACGGAACTTCTTGGCGATGTTGTTGATTACCTTTTCGCTGAGTCCCGAGGCTGTCATCACCTTGATGAAATCTGATTTCAGAATCTTTCTTTTTCTTCCATTCAGCGTCAGGGCGAGTTCCTCGGTATCTTCTGGCATCACTATCTTCGTGCAGAGCAGGTCGTATGCTGGGGTTAGTCCATAGCCCAGTTTCCTGTTGTTATAGAGCGAGAAGTTCTTGAGGTGCATATCGGCGTTGCCGGTAATCCACGAGAAGATGACTACCTCCCAATAGTTCACGAGATCAAGCTGCGAGAAGGAAGAATACTTCTTGATGAGTTTGGCAACCTGTTCGTAGGAACCTTTGTATTTGTATTCGGTAAGGCGCTCGGATAGCTGGCACATATCTTCCATCGGTACTTTGGTTCCATCATCCAGTCGGTCTATTCTCCGGGTGATGTAACAGAGTTCGCCATCGGCAAAGCGAATCAGTCCATGCGGAACCACGGCGATTTTAGCAGTTTCGGCGAGATGCATCGTGAGGTCTTCGATTTCCGGAAGACAGCGATAGCGGTCGGTTTGGGGCTTGAGGATGTATTTTCCCCAGAGTCCTACAATGGTGAAGCGGGATGGTTCGTTCTTTCCGCCTGGGTTAACATCGAGCGAGAGCTTTGCCTGCACACCGGTCAGGGTGGTCTGGGCACGCACCACTTGTTTTGCCAGGTCGCCTATTTCCTTTCTAATATAGGGTAGGACAGGGGCTTCCTTGGTGCCGAAAAGTTTCTTGGCGCAAGCAGGATGGTAATCTACCTGCCCGGGCTTGAGCGGTTTATAGCAATATAGACATTTCTCCATATTTCTTTTTCCTTTCTAGTTTTGAGATGAAGCATTTGTTCCTTCTGCAGCTGAACTGTTCGTTTCTTCTACAATTTAACTGTTCGTTTCTTCTACAAGAGGTTCTTCTGCGGGGATGACGCTGACGGCTCCGATGCAATCCTTGCAGCAGGCAAGGAGGAGCGACATTCTATCCCGTTGGTTGATCTTCCAACTGCTTTCTGCGATATTCAGCAGCCAGCCTTCGGGGATTAATCCATCGAAGAAGGGAAACAAAACGGTGTCGTGGTAGGGCTCATCGGATAACGGGAGTGTGAGGCTCACGGCTTCGGCGCCATCCGATGCCAGATAATCTGCATCGTAGGCAAAGGTAAAGCCCGTTTCGTCTTCCGTCAGCAGGCCTACGTATTGGTCGTAGAGATAAATCTTTCCTTGTTTCATAAAATTCTATTTTTATTCTTTTCTGATGGGAACGGGACCGATTTCCTGACCGAACAAGAGGAGGACTTGGTTTACCTTGTCGAGTCGCAGCGTTTCCTTTCCCTGTTCCAGTTCTCTTACGAATCTGAGGCCTACGCCCGATTTCGCCGCCAGATCTACTTGGGTCAATCCGAATTGCTTGCGCATTTCCTTGACGTATGATGATAATGCATTGCTCATATTTTATTTATTTTATACCCTTTCGGGTAAAATCCTACAGCTAATAATACTATATTATACCCTTTCGGGGACAAATATACGAATAAAAAATGAAAATACCCCCGAAAAGGTATAATTTATAATATCATTTAACAAATTATACCTTTTCGGGGGTAGAAAAGCGAAATATATCCTTTGGAAAATAAAAAAGCGTAACGAATACCTTTACCGGTAATCATTACGCTTTCATTATTATCTAGAAAACTTTATTTTCCGAGATTATTCTTTTTCTCGTTCAGTTCTGCCTGCTTACGCTGCATCTCTTCCTGCTGCTGGCGCTGCAACTCCTGGAGGGCCTGCATTCTTGCCATGAGGCCGCTTGCCTTCTTAGGGTTGTTCTTGTTCTCCTGATAGCGCTTCTCCAGAATGGCGAGGAGCTTCTCGTCGTTGGTGGTCTTGCGCAAGGTCCACATGATTGCGGCACTGAAGAACAAGGAGATGAAGTAGTAGAAGTTCAAACCTGCTGAGTAGTCATTGAACATGAAGAAGAACATCAATGGCATGAGATACATCATCCACTGCATCATCTTCATCTGCTCTGCCTGCTGACCTACCATCTGGTCACGCTGCTGGCGCATGGTCATCCATGAGTACAACAGGTTGGCTACGCAGAAGAGAATACAGGTCAAACTCAAGTGGTCGCCAATCAACCAGATGTTGGTGTTCCACTCGAAGATTGGGTCGAAGGTGCTCAAGTCGTTCATCCACAAGAACTTCTCACCACGAAGCTGGATGGCGTTAGGCACGAAGTTGAACATCGCAACCCAAACTGGCATCTGAATCAGCATTGGCAAGCAACCAGACAATGGGCTTACACCATACTTGGCATATTCTGCCATCATCGCCTGCTGCTTCTGCATCTGATCCTCTGGCTTATTGAACTGAGCGGTGGCTGCCTCGAGCTTTGGCTTCAGCACACGCATCTTGGCAGAACTCATATAGCTCTTCTTCACCATAGGGTAGGTGATGAGCTTGAGGAGCAATGTGATGAGAATCAATACGATACCCATTGGGAATACATTGCTCAACCAGTCGAACACATAGAGTGTGAAGAAACGGTTGATCCAGCGGATGATAGGCCATCCCAGATAAACGAGCTTCTGGAACTCCAGGTCCTTGCCGAAGGTGCTCTCCTTCTCTGTATTCTTCAGAATCTGGAAGTCGTTAGGACCGAAGTAGAACTCAAACTCAGACGCCTTCTTGCCGGTTGGGTCGAAGGCTGTCTTCATCTTAGCCTGGAACTGCTTCAGGTAGCCCGAACCCTTTTCCTGAGGGATAGAGGTCATGAAGGCATCCTTGTCGAAGTTGTCCTTAGCTACCATAATAGCTGAGAAGAACTGGTTCTTGAAAGATACCCAGTCGATAGTCTCTTCAATTTTCTCGTCGATTTTCTCGCTGCCCTCGTTCAGGTGGTCGGTGCCGCCCTCTGCCTCATGATAGGTGAGGGTGGTGTAGCGGTTCTCGAACATGAAGCCACGCTCCTGCTGGCGCGCCTTGTCGCTCCAGTCGATGCTCATCTTGTTGCAGTTAGGTGAGAACAGTCCTGCCATACCTTCTGCCTGCAGGCTCATGTGGAGCATATAGTCGTCGCCGAGGGTATAGGTCATGCTGAGGGTCTTGCCTGGACCAGCCACTGCAGTCATGGTGACAGACTTGTCGGTCACGTTGGATGGTGTGAAATAGAGATCGCTGGTGATGATGTTGGCCTCCTTTGCCTCGAGCATGAACTTGAGACTCTGGTCGTTGCCGTCGAAGAGTGTAACATCCTTTTGGTCGGCAGAACCATCTTTCACCTTGAGGTTGTGACCCACGTATCCCTTGATGACTGCCTTCTCGACAGTACCACCCTTGGTGTTGAGAGTCAACTCAACCTTCTCGTTTTTCAAAACTACTTTCTGAGCCTGACCCTTCAGCGCCGAATAGAAGAGGGCTGTAGAGTCTGCCTCAATTTTAGCCTTAGCATTCGCCTGGCGCTTAACAGCGGCAGTCTTGCTGGCTTTTTCCATCTCGGCGTGCTTCGCCTTGGCGATGGAGTCCTGAACGAATGCCGCTCTCTGCTCTTCGGCTGATGGCTGGTTGTACCAGCTAAAGCCTATCAGCACTACGGCAATCAGGAGGAAACCGATAATGTTGTTCTTATTCATTATTATTTTTATTGTTTTATTTTCTCTGAAGCGACAGCAAAGGCCGTGCCATTCTGCTGCCTAAAGCCAGCCTGCGCTATTTCTTGTTAGCGATGGCTGTCTTTACAAAGTCAACAAACAATGGGTGTGGCTTCAATACCGTGCTCTGGTACTCTGGATGATACTGTGTTCCGATGTACCACTTCAAGCCCGGGATTTCAACTACCTCTACCAGGTCGCTTTCCGGATTGCGGCCTACGCACATCATGCCGTGCTTCTCGAATTCCTTCTGGAATTCGTTGTTGAACTCATAGCGATGGCGATGGCGCTCCTGGATATGCTCCTTCTTATAGATATTGAACGCGCGACTGCCTTGTCTCAGTACGCACTCGTAGGCGCCGAGTCGCATGGTTCCACCCATGTTTGATATGTTTTTCTGCTCCTCCATGATGTCGATGACATTGTGTGGAGTCTTCTCATCCATCTCACGCGAGTTGGCATCCTTGTAGCCCAATACGTTGCGGGCGAACTCGATGACGATCATCTGCATACCCAGGCAGATGCCGAAGGTAGGGATGTCGTGGGTGCGGGTATAGTGGGCAGCGATGATCTTGCCCTCGATGCCGCGCTGGCCGAATCCTGGACAGATGACGATGCCGTCCTGACCCTTCAGCTGTTCAGCCACATTCTCATCTGTGAGATATTCTGAGTTGATGAATGTAATGTTCACCTTGTGGTCGTTGTAGGTGCCGGCATGCGAGAGGCTCTCGCGGATGCTCTTGTAGGCATCCTGCAGGTCGTATTTTCCTACGAGACCGATGTTCACCGTCTCGGTAGCCTTGTTTCTGCGGTCGAGGAAAGCTCTCCAAGGACCCAGTGCAGGCTTCTCGCCGATAGGCTCGCCCATCTTGCGGAGGATGGCGGTGTCGAGGCCCTGGTTCTGCATGTTTACAGGCACCTCGTAGATGCTAGGAAGGTCTTCGCTCTGGATTACGCAGTCTAAATCCACGTTGCAGAAGCTGGCCACCTTCTTCAGGATTCCCTCTTCGAGATGCTTCTCGGTGCGGAGAATCAGAACATCTGGCTGAATACCTACGCTCTGCAGTTCCTTCACGGAGTGCTGGGTAGGCTTTGTCTTCAACTCGCCTGCAGCCTTCAGATAAGGCACATAGGTAAGGTGTACATTGACGGCGTTCTTGCCCAGCTCCCATTTCAGCTGTCGGATAGCTTCCATGTATGGGGCACTCTCGATGTCGCCGATGGTTCCGCCAATTTCGGTAATCACGAAGTCATAGTGATACTTCTTGCCGAGCAGCTTCACGTTGCGCTTGATCTCGTCGGTGATGTGAGGCACCACCTGGATGGTTTTGCCGAGATAATCGCCGCGACGTTCCTTGTCAATGACTGCCTTATAGATACGACCTGTGGTGAGAGAATTCGCTTTCGTAGTCTGAATACCGGTGAATCGCTCGTAGTGTCCGAGGTCGAGGTCGGTCTCCATACCATCTACCGTTACGTAGCACTCACCATGCTCGTACGGGTTCAGTGTACCCGGGTCGATGTTGATGTATGGGTCAAACTTTTGGATAGTAATGTTGTAGCCTCTTGCTTGAAGAAGTTTACCGATGGATGAAGATATGATTCCTTTACCCAAAGAAGAAACCACACCACCGGTAACGAAGATGTACTTTGTATCAGCCACGATGTTTATAATTTAAATTAGAATTATTTGGGTGCAAAGTTACGATAAAATTATGAATTAGCCAAAATATTTGTAAAGAATGGCGTTGAATTTAGAATTATTTTGTTACCTTTGTGCCCAAATTAGTATATGAAGGAATGAAAATAAGATTTGGATTACTCATTTTAGCTTTGCTTGCGGGTGCTGTGACGGCAGATGCCCAACGTTCCCGCAGGCATAATGTGGTGGTGAAAACTCCATCGATAGTGAAAAGTTATGTGGACTCGCTGGCTCACGTCAGGGAGCGTATCGACTCTACAGAGATGTCTTTGGATGACTCCCGATATGCCATGCTCTTCACCCCACTCACGTATTATCGCTCACCTGCCAATCATTTCCTGCGCCTCCGTCCTGATGGAGGGGTAGGCGATTCGCTTGGCGTGATGCTCGATAAGACCTTGATGGATGTTTATCTCAGCCGACCAGACCTGGTGAAGACTACGCAGCGACACCTGGAAGAGGTGGGCGCTCCGATTGTGGTGGATTCTAAAGCCAAAAAGCCGAAGCGCGACATCATAGAAGAGGTGGCGCCTAAGGTCTTCGAACCGGAAACTGCGCCATCGGATATCGTGATCTTCAAACCTAACTTCTGGACTTTCGGCGGTGATTACTATCTGCAGTTCCTGCAAAACTATGTATCTGACAACTGGTACAAAGGTGGTGAGAGCAACTACTCTCTGTTGGGACGTGTAACGATGATGGCGAACTACAACAACAAGCAGAAAGTGAAGTGGGAGAACAAGCTGGAAATGCGATTGGGTTACCAGACTTCCAAGGGAGACTCGGTGCATTCGCTCAAGACATCCGACGACTTGACCCGATACACCAGTAAGTTGGGTCTTCAGGCATCCAGAAAATGGTATTATACCATTCAGATGGTGGCGCAGACGCAGTTTGCCCATGGTTACAAGAGTAATGACAAGAAGGTTTATTCCGATTTCTTCTCACCATTCAATCTGAACCTCTCTGTCGGTATGGATTATACGGTTGATTGGTTGGATCACAGGCTGAAGGGTAGTGCCCATCTGGCTCCTTTGGCGTTCAACTGGAAGTATGTGGGCCGTGAGGATCTTGCCACAAGATATGGTTTGAAAGAGGGACAGCATGGCATGACTGATTACGGTTCTGAGTGTACCTTCGATCTGTCTTGGCAGGTGATGGAGAACCTGAAGTGGAAGACCCGTCTTTGGGCATATACTACTTACAAGCGTGCTGAGATAGAATGGGAAAATACGATTACCTTCCAGTTCAATCGTTATATTTCATCTAATATCTTCCTCTATCCTCGTTTCGATGATGGAGCAAAGCGTAAGGATGATCAGAGTTATTGGCAGTTTAAGGAGTTCATGTCTATCGGATTCTCTTACTCTTTCTAGAGAGATCGCCCCACATGCCCTGTAACGGCTTGCTCCCCACGCCCTTTCAGGGCGTGTTAGAAGCGGAAGCAGAACTCAGCGTCTGCCATGGAGTAATTGTGCTTGGCGAGGGTCTTGTCGTTGACCAGCGCATACTCGGTGAGGATGCTGATTCGCTTGCCGATGTGGAAGTTCAAACCTGCCTCATACTGGGTCTTCTGCATGTTGCTCTTGCCGTTAGGCTGATACATGTCGTAACGTGCCTTCACGTCGATACGGCTGTTCTTTGGCAACTGAGCCAATGGAGCGATAACCAGTCCATATACACCCTGTGCCTTGTCGCCAATCTTTTCATTCAGATTGCAGTCTTTGGCATTGGCATCGTTGAAATTAGTGATGCTCTTGGCAAAAGCCTTGCCGGTAGAGTGGATGTACTCAGAACGTACGGTCCAGCCGTCTTTCTTATATTCGAAAGAGAAGGCGTAGCGGTTCTGGTTGAGGCTGCGAACCTCGTTGGTATGAGTAATCTCTTTGGTGGCACCAGGAGTTACGCTAGAGGTTGGGTCTGCAACGGTTTCCGTCCAGTTGCCCTTTCTTGCATAAGAACCGGTCCATCCGAAGGCACCGATACGCATGCCGCTTACTGGCATTACCCATACGCCACCAATCACATTCTTCTGATTGTCAACGTCCTTGGTGTTGGTTCCCTGTCCGTTGAATACACCAATCTGGTAGTGCAGCAGGTTGCGGCCGTTGGCATTCTTGAGGAAGTCACCCTGGAGCTGCAGACCTATGTCACGACCGTTGGAAGCGTGTTCGCCGGCACGGTCGCTGAAACCCGCCAACTTGCTCACGTTCTGTGAATAACCCATGAAGCCCTGGTCGATAGGATGCATCGGATTCTCGAAGGTAAATGGGTTCTTGAACTGACCAATCTTCACCTTGAAATAGTCGTACTTCTGCCATTCTGCAAACAAATCCACCATTCTTGGACTTGAATCCAGGTTGGAAGTGTTGCCGTTAAACTGGATCTGGGTCTTCCAGTAGAAGTCGTCTGCAATGCGACCCTCCAAGGCGATACGGCCCATTCGGATGTTGAACGAGTTGGACTCAGCGTTCTTCTGTCCACTATACTGGTACTGGATCATGCCATATCCCGACAATTTCACATTGCTCAACCATGAAGGCAATTCGATGGTCTGCTTCTTTTGGGCGCTGGCTGAGACTGCCGTCAAAGCCATGAGCGCCAGGATGATACCTTTTTTCATCTTATTTCTATTTTGTTTTTAGGTTTATTTCTTGGCAGCGAGTTCCTCTGCTGTGAGGTCTTCTGCCTTAGCCGCGAGCTCCTCTGCAGTCAGGTCTTCCGCTTTAGCAGCTTCCAATGCAAGCTTTTCAGCCTCCTTTGCAGCCTTGGCTTCAGCGATCGCCTTCTCTCGCTCTCTGCGCTCCTTCTTCTTCTGCTTGATTTCAGCATCGCTGCGCTTCTCGAGCAAAACGACGTTCTCTACGTGAGGAGTATGAGGGAACATATCTACCGGCTGAACAGCAGCCACCTTGTAGTGGTCGTCCATCAGCTGCAGGTCGCGAGCCTGGGTAGCTGGATTGCAGCTTACATATACGATGCGGTTAGGTGCTGCGTTCAGGATTACGTTCACTACATCCGGGTGCATTCCGGCACGTGGAGGGTCGGTGATGATGACGTCTGGGCGACCGTGCTGAGCGATGAAGTCATTGGTCAGGATATCCTTCATGTCGCCTGCATAGAAGAGGGTGTTCTCGATGTTGTTTACCTGGGAATTCACCTTGGCATCCTCGATAGCCTCTGGCACGTATTCGATACCGATCACCTTCTTTGCCTTGTGAGCCACGAAGTTGGCGATGGTTCCGGTACCGGTGTAGAGGTCATAAACCAGCTCATCTCCGGTGAGGTTGGCAAACTCGCGAGCTACGCAGTAGAGGTGGTAAGCCTGTTCTGTGTTAGTCTGATAGAAACTCTTAGGACCCACCTTGAACTTCAAATCCTCCATCAGCTCGAAGATGTGGTCGTTGCCCTTGAAGAGGATGAGGTCCAGATCGTTGATGGTATCATTTCCCTTCTGGTTATCTACATACATGAGTGAGGTAATCTGAGGGAACTTGTCTGCCACCTGCTGCATCAGTTCCAAGGCTCTCTGCTCATCTCCCTCCTCATCGTAGTGGAACTGGAATACGAGCATCCACTCGCCTGTGTTCGAATTGCGGATCATCATGTCGCGGAGCAATCCGTGCTGCTCACGAAGATCGTAGAAGGTATAGTTGTGGGAGTCTGCGTATTCGAAGACGAAGTTGCGGATTTCGTTGCAGAGGTCATCCATCAGCCAGCACTTCTTGATAGGATAAATCTTGTCGAAGGCTCCGGTGATATGGAAACCGATGGCGTTCTGGGCGTGGCGCTCCTTGAGCGATGTTACGGTATCATCCTCTTTCTGAGGAAGTTGAGCCAACTCCTCTGAAGTAAACCAGCGCTTGTTGCTGCATCCGAACTCAATCTTGTTACGGTACTCCTGGGTCTTCACGCTGCCCATGATAGGGCGGAATTCAGGGAGTTCGATTTTGCCGATGCGGGTGAGCTGGTCTTCCACCTGCTTCTGCTTCGCCTTGATCTGTTCCTCGTAAGGGAGGTTCTGCCATTTGCAACCGCCACAGATACCGAAGTGCTCGCACATAGGCTCCTGTCTTACGTCGCTCTTCTTGATGAAGCGAACTACCTTCGCCTCGCAATACTTATGTTTTTTCTTAACTACCTGCAAATCTACCACATCGCCAGGCACGCAGAAAGGCACGAAGATGACCTGGTCATCTACGCGAGTGATGCACTTACCCTCGGCTGCTACAGCCTCGATGGTGATGTTCTCCAAGAGAGGTAATGGTTTACGTTTTCTTGCCATAATTCAAATTTGTTTTTTTATGGCTGCAAAGTTAATACATTTTTGCGAGAAACGAAAGAGTTGTCCCGGTTTTTTTCAGTCTTTGTCCCGGATGTTGTGAGGTAGAGAGGAATGAATGGTGAGGGAGATAGGAGGGGAAAGGGAAAGGAAAAGGAGAGAAAATGGAGAGAAAAAGGTGAAAAAGTGAAAGTGAAAAAGTGAATGGTGAACGAGGTGAATGGTGAACGAGGTGAATTTGATGAATATGATGTATGCAGCGAATGGCAAAAAGGTCAAAAGGTCAAAAGGTCAAAAGGTCAAAAGTGACTTTTCGTAAAAAGAGATGGGTTGATGCCTGTTTCTTGAATATTCTGGTATAAGATTTCTTCTATATATAATAAAGTAGTACTTACGCGCGTACATTATTAAATGCTTTTTTGATAATTAATGGTATTTAATAGTCTTAATCTTGATATTTGATTATTGTTATATGATGTTTAGGATTCGTCTCATTTCTGTTCTTTGAAAAATCACATTCGCAAAACCGACTGATTCACCCAATTCACCATTCACCTCGTTCACCTTTTCACTTTCACTTTTTCACTTTCACTTTTTCCCTTTCACATTTTCACTTTTGTCAAATGTGACTTTTGACCTTTTGACCTTTTGACTTTTTCTAGAACGCAAGTCCGCTAGGCGTCCCGCCGGATTTGCAATCCGGCGTTAAAAAATGTCCTAACCTATTTCGGCTCTGCGGATTTGTAATCATAAGTGGTTAATAGATTTTTAACATCTATAACCACTTAATAATCAGTTATTTATTTGCGTATTT
>PPYF01298403.1_pt1 | contig 84251 bp, 79 predicted proteins | sample 1559871 | NCBI WGS metagenome assembly PPYF01 (sample SAMN08240021, study PRJNA423297) | Human gut metagenome, whole genome shotgun sequencing project.
AAGGCCTTGTGCTTTTTTATTGGCTAAACTATTGAATTTTCAAGGTACAAGCCCACTTTTGTAAGTGGGAAGTTTAAGTTAAAAAGCTTTTCCCAGCTCAAGTCAAAATCCGGATTCAGAAAAATAGCCCCGGAAATCATGATAAAAAACGGCACGCAAAAGCGGCTCAAGCCGTCCCAGAAGTTGAGGATCTGCCAGTTTAAGCTCGCGTAATCCTGCCGGTAGAAGTTGAGAGACGTGGCCACATGGATAGTGATTCCCCCCAAGATTGCCACAAGGCGGAGGTAATCGAGATAGGCGACGAGATAGGCGACGCGCTGCTTATGAGCCATCATTGCCCCCTTTTTTATTTCAAAAGACAAAAAAAGGGACTAGTCCTCCTTAGTCCCTTTTATTGCAATAAATCAAATTATTTCTTCATAGTGTAGAAACCCTTGATCTTCAAGGCATAGGCTGAACCAGCCGTCATGTCGTATTGGATCATTTCGTAGTCCTTGAGCAGGGCTTGTTGTGAGTTGGTCAAGGTCTTCGGGTCAACTTCCTTGCCCTTCTGGTCAACCAGGGTAAAGCCGGTGTCATCGCTGTAGCTGATCGTCAAGGCAGGCAGCTTCTTGTGCACTTCAGTTAAAAGTGCCTGGTAAGCCGTAACCTTGCTGTTGGTTTGTTCCAGCATCATGGCGATGAAGTCACTGGTGTTGACGTAGTTGGTCTTGGAAGTCAGTTTAGCCTTAGCCCCGTGCTGACGGGCGTACTTGTTGGAGTAGATGAAGTAGCGGGTCGAGTGCATTTGGACAGGGTACTTAGACGTGTATGACTGGGAAACGATTGACGGGTAGTGGTCACCGTAGAAGACCAGGGTAATTGGCTTCTTGATCTTGTCAATCTGCTTGATGAACTTCTTGACCGCCTGGTCAGTGTAGTGGGTCCCCATGATGTAGGTCGCCACTTGCGTTCTGATGCTGCCGTCGTCAAAAAGATCACCGGAAATCTTGCCGGCATAGTAGTTCTTCGGGTACCAGTTGTTGTACGGCATGTGGTTCTGAATAGAAATCAGGTTGATGAACTGGCCGCCCTTGCGGGAATTGATCTGCCGCAAGCCGTTGGCATAAGTCGTGAAGTCGGAGTTGTAGGAACTGGTCCCCAGCTTCTTTTGTTCCACGATCTTGTACTTGGAACCAAGGTAAACAAACTTGTTGAACTTGAAGCGCTTGTAGTCTTCAATTCTTGAGTAGTAAGTCCCGATGAATGGGTGAACTGCTGAAGAGTAGTTGGAGTTGGCCCCAATGGTTGGGTAGTACTGGTACTGCGGCACGACTTGGACGTAAGGAGTCAAAGTTGTGCTGAAGGAGCCCATGTTAAAGCCAGTCAGTGATTCCCATTCCATGTTGGCCGTACCACCACCGTAGCCGGCACTAAGCATGCTGCCGTAAGTGGTCGTCTTCTTCAGTGAGTGGATGTAAGAAATCGGATCCTTGGTCCCCTTGGCGAACTTGATCGTCGGGAAGGTATATGGATCGATGAAACTTTCACTCAAGTTAAAGATCACGGTCTGCTTGGACAAATCGTTAGTCCGGGTCTTGTTGATCTGGTCAGCCACCTTTTGGTACTTCTCATAGAGCTTCTGAATCTGGCTCTTGGAATAGTTGCTTGGCTTGTCCATGATCTGCAAGTCGATGTAGTTGAGGAAGTTCAAAATTGGCCCGTTAACCTGGATATCTCTTTCCGGGTTCCGGAAGGACTGCTTGTTGTCAAAGGCCCGATTCAAGCGGTAAATAGCTGAGCCTTGGTGGTTAAACCACTTCGGCGTCATGAAGAGGGCCAGGCTGGCCAGGGCCCACATCCCCCGCTGCTTCCAGTTGCCGCGCTTCTTGACCTTGAACTTGACTTCGCAGAAGACCATCAAGGCAATAACGGCAGCCAAAGCCAGCAGGATCATGCTCAATGTCTTCTGCCCCCCGATCATGCTCAGCAAACTGTCAGCGTTGGTTACTTCAGACAGTTCACTTGGGTAAATTGGCTCGCCCCGGAGGTCAAGCTTGATCTTGTTGGCAACCGCCCAAGCGATCACGACCGTGGAAGTCGTGATGAGGGAAACCCAGTATCTGGTCGTGACGAAGTAAAGGATGGTGAAGAAGGCGTCAATAAAGATTGTCGTCAAAATCAAGGCCCCCAGCTTGGTCCCAACCAGCCAGACTACGGCGTTGACGTTGGAAGCAGTCGTGATCTGGATCCGAATATTGTCGGATTCAACCAGGAAGGAAGCAAAGGACAGGATAAAGAAGAAGGTCCAAGTCAAAAGGTTGATCCGGTGGTACTTCATCCAGCCCCAAAGGCGGTTAAAGGCCTCTTCAGCCGCTGCCCCGAAGCTCTTGCTTTCATACAAGAAGCGGTTGATCCGCTTAACTGGCTTGAAGCGCCACAAGTAGCGTTCAATCAGCCAGTGCCAGGCAATAGCAATGACCAGCATGATCAAAATCGTGATCATCCGGTTCAATTGCCGGCTGCCGGTACCGTACTTAAAGGAAGACATAAAGGAGTTGGCATCTGGTGCCTGCATGAAGATGATCAGCAGAACCAGGAAGTCCAGGTCCTTTGCTTCCAAAGCCTTGATGGCCGGCCGGGCAAAAGTAAAAGCAGCCAAGGCAATAATAAAGATGAAGGGTGAGGTCACGTTGAGCAGGAACTGGTAGTTCCATGATGACGGGTTGGCCCGCCAGGACATGATCTGTGACCAGTAAACGGCGTTAAAGCCGGCTACCCCGACGATTACCAGGCCAAGGGAAAGGATACCGGCAACAATAAAGATGACCGTTTGCTTGACGGAAAAGTCAACCTTCCCTAAGAACATCCCCCAGGCAAATGGCAGAGCCAGGTAGAGACCATAGATGGAGTAATTCATCTCGAAAGTCCCGGCCGACAGGGTAAAGCCCAGCAAGGTCAAGGCGATCAAAATGATCAAGCTCTGCTTCTTGCTGAACTTCTCCTGCCAGTCATAAATGACCGGCTGCACCAGCAGGCCGAAGACCAGGCCCGTCATCAAGACGGAAATCGAGGTCAGAATCGGGAAGAGGATACCCCAGAAGCGCCAGGCATTTAAGTGCCATGGCTTGGAGATAAAGAAGGCAAGATAGTAGGCCAAGAGGGTTACTTCCATGATAGCCCAGGCCCTAAAGCCTTCGTTAAAGCGCAGCTTGCGCTTGCTGTAAACGGCCCCGAAGACCATTGGAATAAACCAATAGGTCGCGCTTTCCACGATTAGTGGCAGGTGGCGCAGGTAGGTAATTGAGCTTTTCAGCATGCTGCTCTTGAAATTAAACATTTGCAGCAAAAGCACCAGAGCTGCCAACAGCAGGAAGCCGTACTTCAGCAGGTTATGAATTTTTCTGGATTGTGTTTGTTCACTCATCAATATCGGAATTATTCTTTTCTTTTGCAAATTCATTATCCATTATACTCAGTTTTTCTTTAAAAAACCAAGAAATTATTTCAATATTCCTAACTTCTTCTTGATCGTATATAAAATATCGACCCGCTTGCCATGGCCCGTGAAAAAGTCCCGTATATCGTAGCGGAACTTGAAGGCCATGACCGCCGTCATGATCAAGAAGGCCAGGCCAGGTTCAAGAGACTTGGTCAGCTGGTAAATACTGAAAGACAGCATGAAAACCAAAGGCGGGATAGTCAGGTTCTGCATGATTGCGGTCAAGACCAAGGCTATTAAAAGAGTAATAAGCCCCGCCCGCCAGTCGTAGAGAACCGTAACCATGGCCGTCACGGCCACCGCCTTGCCCCCTTTAAAGTGGTTAAAGACCGGGAAGCAGTGGCCTAAGACCACGCCCAGGCCCGTATAAGCCGTGAGCAAGTGCTGGTGGTAGATGGCATAGACCAGACAAATGGCCAGCAGGGTCTTAAGCAAGTCGCCGATGCAGGTCAGAATCCCCGCCTTCTTGCCGAAAACCGCCCCCATGTTGGCCGTTCCCGGGTTGCCTGACCCGTACTTGGTCGGATCCTTGTGCAGGTAGTACTTGCCCACGAACATGGCGCTGATGAAGTTGCCAAACAAATAGCCGATAATTACTGCCAAAAATTTGCTAAGCACCTTTAATAGCCCCCTGAAAACGGATTGATATTGTAGTTGTAATTATAACTGTAGCTATAAGTCGTATCGTAATTTGTGCTACCAGAATAAGCAGTATTGCCAGAGTAATCTGTACTGCTGGAACTACTGCTGGAAGCCTGGCTGCTGGATTTAGAGCTGGAGCTGGACTTTGAACTTTTCTTGCCGCTCTTGACGCTGTCAGCCGTCGTGCCCGGATCATAGATCGTGTAGTTCTGGGTCTCACCGCTGCCAAACTTAAAGCCGGCGGTCTCGTTTAAGGTATTCAGCTCGGTTTCCCGGTTGGAGACGGTCGCCGTCTTCAAGCCCAGCAGTTTTCTGATCTTGTTGGAAATCCGCTGCAGTTCACTGGTTGGCGCGATTTGGTAGGCCGCGTCGTTAACATAAGTACTGTAGCCGTGCAGGTAGTCGCTGTCGCTGGAAGAAGTGCAGTCTGAGTAGTTGGCCAAGATCGACTTCAAAGCCTGGAAGCTTAAGTTGGTCTTCACGTTTGATGACAGGTTATTGGCGATCTTGCTGAAGTTCGTCAGTGAGTCTGCCGTGGCCAGCTTCTGGACCAGCTTGGTGATGACTTCTCTTTGCCGCTTTTGCCGGCCGTAGTCACCCTGCGGGTCATCATAGCGCATCCGGCTGTAAGCCAGAGCCGCCTGCCCGTTTAAGTGCTGGCGGACCCGCTTCTTGAAAGGAAAGCCGCTGTAGGTAAAGGTCAGAGGCGGCGTCACGTAAATCCCGCCGACATAATCGACCAGCTTCATCAGCCCGCCCATGTTGACTAAGGCGTAGTACTTGACCGGAATGTTCAAGAGGTTAGAGACAGTCTTCATGGCCATCTTGGCTCCGCCGATCGAATAGGCCGCGTTGATCTTCTGCACGTCGTTTGAATCATCGCCAACCATGTCAGCCATGGTATCCCGCGGAATCGAGATCATCGTGTAGTTCTTCTTCTTCGGATTGACCACGACGACGATGATCGTGTCAGTATTGCCGCGTTTTTCCGTTCTGTCCAAGGCCCCGGTGTCGGTCCCTAAGAGCATGACGGCAAAAGGCTTCTTGCCGTTGAATTCGCCATAGGTCGTCTTAACCGCGTTTTCTGAGTCATAAGCCTTGTTGGCCGCCTGCTCAGCCGTCTTGTACAAATGAGCGGCATACAGGCCCACTCCGGCCGCAATGGCGCAGACAACCGCCAAAATGCCGATGATCCAGTTGCGGATCTGCTTCTGCTTGCGCTTCCTGGCATGCTGCCTGGTCTCCGGAATGCCCAGCTTGTCTTCTTTCTTCATAAATTGATACCTACTTAAAAAATGACATTAGTCCGTATTATAGCAAAAAAGCACCGCCAACTTTTGCCTGCGGCCTTTTCTTATTGAAATTGTAAAAAACAGTCAAAGCGGGCGCGCGATATTTTCCCGTAAGTATCCCTGTGCACAACTTTCCTATCTAAGCTATCATCTTAGCAAGCCATCTGTCAATCCTTAATCAGTCCAACAAAAAAAGCGAAGCCGGAGCTTCGCTTTAATTAGGGAAAGAGGACTTAGTCCAGCTTTTCCTTGCTTACAACGTTCAACTTGTCGTCGAAAGTGTAAACGACTGGTTCACCAGTCTTCATTTCAACATCCATGATGTCTTCGTCAGAGATGTTTTCGATGTACTTAGTCAAGGCACGCAGTGAGTTACCATGAGCAGCGATGATCACGTTCTTGCCAGCCAAAAGGTCTGGAGCAATGTGGTCTTCCCAGAATGGCATAACTCTGTCCAGAGTAACCTTCAAGTTTTCTGCCTTAGGAACGATGTGTGGGTCCAAGTTTGCGTAACGACGGTCGTTAGCTTGGCTGAATTCTGAGTCGTCAGCCAAAACTGGTGGCAAAACGTCGTATGAACGACGCCAAATGTGAACTTGTTCGTCGCCATACTTTTCAGCAGTTTCAGCCTTGTTCAAGCCTTGCAAAGCGCCGTAGTGACGTTCGTTCAGTCTCCAGGACTTAGTTTCTGGAACCCAGAGTTGGCCGCTTTCTTCCAAAGCAAAGTGCAAAGTCTTGATCGCACGGGTCAAAACTGAAGTGTAAGCTTGGTCAAATTCCAAGCCGGCTTCCTTGATCAAACGACCAGCCTTCTTAGCTTCTTCAACACCCTTGTCTGACAAGTTAACGTCAACCCAACCAGTGAATTGGTTTGAAAGGTTCCATTCACTTTGACCGTGACGGATTAAAACTAATTTAGACATTAAAAAATCTCCTTTAGCAAATTAAACGTTTCACTAATTATTATACGGCCTCTCGCGGCCTTTTCAAAGTCCTAAAGGAAAAAAAAACACTTTTTCTGACTGGAATCGCTAACAATTAGTCAGTGATTTGTTAGAATTGAAGAATAAGGATGTGATTCATACTATGCCGTCAAAGAAAAAGAAAATTCACCTGCTCACCCTTCTAGCCCTGGCCAGCCTCTTTTTAACAGCCTGCGCCAAGCCCAGCCCCCAGAGCCTGGTCAAAAAGGCCCAGCAGAGCAAGATTGCTAACTTCCAGCTGAAGACCGACGAACATTATTACACGGGAAATAAACCAGTCCGTTTTTACGGCCAGATCAACTACCAGCGGTCTCCCTTCGTCATGCAGGCGGACTTAACCCAGAGCGGGGACCAGAACGTCAAGATGTGGGTGGGCCAGCGCTATGCCTACGTCAAATACTATAAAGACCAGCAGGAAGCCTGGTACAAGGCCAAGCTCAACCAGTTCACGACCATCTCCCACTTCCAGCAGCTGGTCAAGGACATGGACACCCTGACCCTCAGCCAAAAGAGCGCCAAGCTTTTTTCCGTCAGCCGGACAAAAAATGGCTGGCGGCTCAACTACACGGGCAAGAGCCAGCGCCTCTGGCAAGAGATCACGGAAACCAACGGCCTGGCCAGCCTGTCTAGCGACAGCCAAATGGCCAAAGCTAAGCTCCAGCAGATCAAGATGACCATAGACTTTAGCCAGAAAAAGCAGCTGACCGGCCTGGCCATCTATGCCAAGTACAAGGTCAAGGGGCAAACCAGCTCAACCAAGCTGTCCATGCTCAAGGTCAACCAGCAGAAAAAGCTGGCCATCCCCAAGACGGTCAGCAAAAATTCCGTCGACGTCAGCCGGCTGAATAAATAGAAAACAGAAAATACAAAATATGAGGTGCAAGTAAGGAAGCAAAAAAATGCAACTCGGTATTATCGGCAGCGGCAAGATCGTTAGAGACTTCCTCACTGCCTTTCCCCTGCCCGGCTTAAAATTAGTGCTATCGCCACGACCAAGCGGTCAGCAGCCACCTGCCAGGAACTGGCTGACCAATACGGCATCAGCCGGGTCTACGACGACTACCTGGAAATGCTCAAAGACGACCAAGTTGACACGGTTTACGTGGCCACCCCTTCCTCCATGCACTACCAAATGTGCCTGGACTCTTTGGCAGCCGGCAAGAACGTGATCTGTGAAAAGCCCTTCGTCTTCACGACTGAAGAAGCCTTAGAGCTCAAGCAGCTGGCCGACCAGAAGGGCTGCCTCATTACCGAGGCCATCACCAACCGCTACCTGCCAGCCTTTAAGTCCTTGGCCAGTGACTTGCAGCTTTTAGGCCCGGTTCACGTGGTCAGCCTCAACTACACCCAGTACTCTTCCCGCTACGACCGCTTCCTGGCCGGTGACATCTCCCCGGCCTTCAACCCCCGTCTGGGCGGCGGAGCCCTCTTGGACTTGAACGTCTACAACATCCACTTAGCCGTCAGCCTATTTGGGGCGCCTTTGGACGTCCACTACTTCCCTAACCTGCAAAAGGGCGTCGACACTTCCGGCGTTTTAGTCCTGGCTTATGACGACAAACAGGCCAGCTTGACCGCGGCCAAGGACTCCCAGGCCTTTGCCCACAACCCCTCTCTCATCGCCGGGGAAAAAGGGGCGATCAGCTTTATTGGCAGCCCGGGTGACATCAGAAGCTACCGGCTGGAAACGGCAGACGGGCAGACCGCCAAGAACTTTGACCCAGACCTGCACCGGATGATCCCGGAATTCACTGAATTCATCCGTATCTTTGACCAAAAGGACAAAACCGCTGCTGACCGGGCCTTTGCCCACAGCCTGCGTGTCATCGCCGTCCTGGAAGCAGCCAGGGACTGCATGCCTTAAGGAAAAAGCAGAAAAAGCAAAACAGAAAAATAAAGAATTAAAGAACTAGGGAAATAAACAAGAAAAATCGCTTTGCCGGCTGGCAGAGCGATTTTTTGATATAGTCGTTTTCTATTCCCGGCTCAAAAGCTGGTGAATCCGGTCGGCTTCCCGCCAAGGGCCGCTGTAGATCAGTTCGTCGCCCGGCTCGATCACGGTTGACCCGTGCGGGGAAATCCACTTGTCCCCCCGCCGGATCCGGGAAACGGTGATCTGGTCGACGAAGTCCCAGTCCATCAGCTGGCGGCCGGTGTAGGCCGAGTTTCTGACCACCACGTCGTACAGGGCATTGTTGGTGTCCGTGATGATCCGGTAGACGGCTGGTGATTCAATCAAGGCCCGGAGCATGGCCCCATGCAGGTTGTTGAAGGCAAAAAGCTCGATGCCTTCCTCTCTGAGCTGGTCGACCGTATCAGCCACGATCTTGCCCTGGCTGACGATGACCCGCTTGACTCCGGCCTGCTTGGCTGCCCGGCCCACTTCCAAATTGGCCTGGTCGTCAATGAAGGTGGCCACGAAGATATCGGTGTCAAAGGCCCCGGCTGATTCTAAAGTATCCAGCTTCCGGTCAGGCAAAAGCTTCAAATTCTTGACCTTGCTCTTGTAGGTGTCGTATTTTTCCTTCCGGCAGGTCAGAACCTGAACTGAATACCAGGAGTCGTGCAGGTCCTGGTAGACGGTCATGGTCACGGCATTGAGGCCGAAGATCACGACCTTTTCCTTGATCTTGTCTTCCGGCGTCAAGGCAAAAGTTGAGTTGAAGACGATCGGGCAGGCGATGCAGACGATGACCGCCGCCAAAATGAAGGCACTGGACTGAGTCGCCGTGATGGCGTTCAGCTTCCGGGCTACCTGCAAGGTCGGCAGAACGATCGTGATCGTCGTTGCTGTTAAGAAGCCCCCAGCAAAAGCATTCCGCTTGTTAAAGGCCCGCATGTAGGTCAAAGTAACCGGCAGCTTGGCTAAGAAGAAGCAGATGACCAAAACCGGCAGCAACATCAAGGCTTGCGGGTTGGCGAAGAGCAGCTTCAAGTTGAGGTTGACCCCGGTCCGGATGAAGAAGATCGGGATAAAGAAGCCGTAGCCGATGGAAGTCAGCTTGTCCTTGGTCGCCTGGGTTGGCTCCAGCAGCTTCATGACCATCCCGGCCAAAAAGGCACCCAGGATGTTTTCCGCCCCAACCTGCTCTGCCACCGTCACCAGGGCAAAAGTCAGGAAGAAGGCCAGGCGGACGTCCAACTGGGTTGTGGCCTTGGTCACCTTGGCAAACCACAGGTAAGGCCGCTTAAAGCGGCGCAGAAGAATAATCGCGGCTACAAACAAGAGGATGATCAGCCAGAGCTTGCGGGCATCCCCGCCGTTAACGGTGGAATAGATGGTCAAAAGCAGCAAGGGAATAACTTCCCCCATGACCGCCGTCAGCAAGATCGTCTGCCCGATCGGCCGGCCCAGGATTTCTTTTTCCTTTAAAGTCGCGATGACCACGCCTAAGGCCACGGTCATAAAGATGATCGAAGCCAGGGCCACGTCGTTAAAGAGACCCAGGGCCTTCATCCCCAAAGCCAGCAAAACTGAGGCCACCGCTACCCCGCCAAAGGCGAAGGCAGCCACGACCATGGGCTTGACCTGCTTGCCGCTCTCTGACTTCCGGGCTCGGGTGTGCTTTTTCGGGCTCAGCAAGTCAAAATCGATTTCCATCCCTGACAAAAACATCAAGACGATGACCCCCAGGTCGGACAAAAAAGTCAGCTGGGAAGTCTGGGTAATCAGGTTCAAACAGCTCTTGCCCATCAAGATCCCGACGATGATCTCGGCCACGGCGGTCGGCACCGTGGTCACCCGCAAGCGGGCCATGACGATCGGAATCACCAGGGCCAAGAAGACCGTTAAAAACAGTGATAGTCCTTCCATGTTAAAAAGTATCTCCTCACTAATTACAGTTTTTCTAATTATATAATAATCGCCAAATTAAGACAGAAAAACGGACCCGAGCTAAGCCTGGATCCGTTACTTATCTTCGATTAAAAGTTGCCCGCCTTGAGGTACAGGGCGGTCTGGCCGGAGAAGCCGACCATGTAGTAGTACTTGCCAGCCAGCTTGACCCGGCTGCCGTAAGTAGTAACCGTGCTGCCCTTCAGACGCTTGGCTTCACTCCAGTTCCGGGTCCCCTTGACCGTGTAGACGTAAGCATTGTGCTTCAAAGGCCGGCTGGTCCCGTCGATATTGCCAGCATTGACATACTTGCCGTTAGCGTACTTGTAGTACTTGGCCTTGCGAATCGTTACAGCTGACCCGTAGACCTTGAGGTATTGCCCAGCCTTCAGCATGCTGTCTGGCAACTTTTTGCCAGCAGCGCTGTAACTGTAAGAATTCCGCATCAAGCGCTTGCTCGTGCTGACTTCCACTGGCTTAGGCTGGAAATTGACTGCCTTGACATACTTGGCCACGTTATTGCTGGTAAAGCCAGTCATGTAGTAGGCCTTGCCCTTGATCTTAACCTGGCTGCCGTAGGTCGTGACCTTGCTCCCCTTTAAGAGCTTAGTCGTGGACCATTCCCGGCTGCCGGAAATAGTGTAGGTCCAGGCATTGCCAGTCAAAGTCCGGCTGGTCCCATCAATGTTTCCAGCCTTGACATACTTGCCATCAGCGTACTTGTAGTACTTGCTGCTTCCAATCGTTACAGCTGACCCGTAGACCTTGAGGTATTGCCCGGCCTTCAAAGCCTTGACTGCCAGCTTCTTGCCGGAGGCATCATAGCTGTAGGCATTCCACATCAAGCGCAGCTTCTTGGTCGTTACCGGCTGGGTAGCTGGAGCTTGGCTGGAACTAGCAGTGCTTGAACTGGTATTGCTGCCAGTATTGGTATTCCCAGTATTTGAACCAGAGCCAGTATTAGTGCTGCCAGTGTTGGTGCCGGTACTTGCTCCCTGCTTGTTGTAGAAGTAGCTGATCAAGCTGTAGAAGTCACTCATGGAGTAGCCCCATTTAGCAAAGTAGCCGTCTGGGTCCCCGTGGTCAGTCCCGCCCAGGTAATGGGAGACTTCATTGTGGGACCAGATCGTCCCTGACCCATCCTGGCTGGCCCGGGAAGGAGTCAAATTGTAGCTGTGCAAAAGGCTAGCGATATAGTAGGCATCGTTAGCCACGCTTTGCACGAACTGGGACCGGGTCGAAACTTCGCAAAGCTCAACTTGAATGTAGCGGACGTTGGCAATTGGGCCAGCGCCCCAGACCCCATAGTCCGGTGACATCAGCTGGATGGTCTGGTTATTGTCGACCACGGCGTGAACATAGGTGTAGGCCGTCATCCAGTTGTTGTTGAAATAGCGGCCTTCATCCCAGGCCGTTGCACCTGGGGTCGCCGTTTCGTGCACGACCACCCCTTCAGGCTTCCCAACCCCATTGCGGTAGCCAAAACGGCTGCCGTACTTGTTGCCATTAGCCACGCTGTTGAATTGGTTGTAAGTCAGCCCCGCGGCTTTAAGCAGGGTCTCCAGGGACTTGGTACCGCTGTAAGTCTTGGTCTTGGCTTCACTGTTGATTGAGGCCTCCGCGGCCTTCCCTTGACTGAAAACAAACGTCAAGCCAAGGCTGGCCACGGCTGCTGCCGTCAAAATTTTGTTAAATCTCATTCAGTTTTCTTCCCCGTCTGCTTAAAAGTTGGCCTTCTTAACATATTGGTTAAGACCAACGATGCAGTACTGCTTGCCCTTGATCTTCACGCTGCCGCCGTAGACAGTGTGGGTGCTGCCCTTGAGCCACTTGGTCTTGGTCTTGCCAACCCGCTTGCCCGCATTGTTGTAGATGTAGGCATTGCGCTTGAGCTTGCGGCTGGTCCCATCAAAGTTGCTTGCCTTGATGAACTGGTCAGCGCTGGCGGAGTTGACCCGGTAGTACTTGGCCCCGTTGATCGTGACTGACCCGTAAGTCGTCACGCTCTTGCCAGCCTTGACCGACTTAGCCGTGCTCTTGGCACCAGTACTGGTGTAGATAGCTGCTGAGTGCATCAGCACCTTCATTTGCCCGGAAACGCTGGCGGCATTGTCAGCACTTGGCGCTTGGGAGCTGCCAGTGTTCAAGCTTTCGCCGTTGATCCAGCCCAGGCCCTTGAGGTACATCCGCTTCTTGCCGTTGTAGTAAGTGTAGGTCTTGGTAACCGTTACGGTTTGGCCAGCAGTCACGTAAGACTTCTTTGGTGAAACAGAGTGGTCAGTCGGGTAGAGGTAGGTTGCCCCGGACTTGGCTACCTTGGCCGTGTAATTAGTGCCGGAGTAAACCGGGTCATACTTGGTCAAGTTGTAGGTCCCGATGTGGCTGATCAGCTTGGTCGCGTAGTTGGTGTCAGTCGCGTAGCCGGCAGCCTTGATGGCTTTAGCGGCAGCTGAGGCGCTTGAGGCATTTTCCAACCAGGTCTTGCTGTAGCACAAGCTGCCGTAATTGCCCAGGGTCGTCCGCATCTTCAAGCCGTAGTCGTCAAAAGATGCCTGGTAGCTGCTGTACTTTCTGAAGGCAGCCGTGATGTAGTAAGTCTTGCCGCTGGAAGTCTGTTCGGCCGTCTTGACGCTATAGGTTGCCCCGGTCCAGCCAGTAGCCTTCATCCCAAAGAAGTTGTTGGCCTGGGTAGACAGAGTTGAAGTCCCCCAGCCAGATTCCAAGGCGGCCTGGGCCAGCATCAAAGAGGCGTAGACGCCGTACTTCTTGGACGTCTTCTGCGCCTGCAGGCTGACCTTGCTTAAAAAGGCATCGCTGGTAGCTGATGCCTCAACTGCCTGATTTGAGAGAAACATGTTGTTGGTCACTGGAACGGCGACGGAAGTCAGCATCGCTGCGGTAGCAAGTCCAGTCAAAAATCTTCTCTTCATTAATTTCCTCCTAATAATTCAATCGTAGCCTCTATTGTATGTGCTCAGCGCTCTAGTTACAATCGAACGCGCATTCTGTAAAGTAAAAGTAACAATTTTCTTAAGCAATTACAATTTTTATAGGAAAAAACTGCTTTTTCCCCCTTTCCAAGCTAAGAAAGAAAATACCAAAAGGCGGGGGCAAAGCTGCATAAAACATAAAAAAAGAGGCGGCCAGGCCGCCTCTTGGGTATAAATTTCGCATCCGGCTAAAGCGGCCAGATCTGTCTAATGATTACTATCGTCAAACACACCCGTAACAGTACGTTCAATATAGTTTGCAGCCAGCGGCTCAGCATAGAGGACCTCCCCTTCCTTGACGAACACGCCCTCGCCGGCGATGGCGGCCGCGGCCTCCCGGACCACGTCCGCGCTCAAGCCCTTGACCGCGTATGGCAGGTTCAGGCTCTTCTTTTTGCCGGCACTGGACTTAAAGGTTAATTGCAATTCGGTAGTCGTAGTCATGATTTTTTCTCCTGTTTCTTACTCAAAAATTCTTTATCTGAAGTTTCCGCGTCAAAGAGTTAGGCCAAGGTCAAATTGTGCTTTTGGACCAGGGTCAAGGCAGCCAGTTCATCGCCTTGCAGCTTGCTGATGGCCTGGCCCACCTTGACCAGGCTTTCCGGGCTGGCATCCAGCTTGACGTTTTGCAGGCTGCGCTGCATCTGCCCCTTGTCATACTTTTCGGCCTTGAAGGTGTATTGAATGCTTTGGTCAGCTAAAGTGAAGTTCATTTTTTCTCTCCTGTTTCTGTAAAAAATCAATCTTGCCGCGAAGCAACGGGCTTCGCTCCGGCCGGCCCCGGCGCCTTGGGCCTGCACTGATACTAACGTTTCAAGAAGCAAATGTCGGCCACTTTTTGTTAAGGAACAATTACAAGTTGGACTGGCTGCCTAAAGCAGGTGGCTGATCTGGTATACTTGGGAAAATTAACGAGGAGGTTATTTATGAAAAAATCGACTATCTGGTCCATCGTTGTGGTGGCCGTACTCGCCTTGGGCGGGGCTGGCGCCTACTTCTACTCCAGCCAGCAAAAGCAGAGCCAGGAGCAGACGGTAAGTTCCAGCTACTCCAGCCACATGCAGGCCGGCAAAGAGGCCGTAAAAGCCAAGAAGTACAGCCAGGCCGCTGATGAATTTGACCAGGCCTACCAGGCTAAGGCAACTGCCCAAGCCAAAAACTACCAGGCCCAGGCCGAAAACCTGGCCGACTCCGTGAAACTGGCCAAGACGACCGTCAAGTACGCCAGCGCCTTGAACCTGGCCCAAAAGGCCCAGGAGCAAAATGGCGGCTACAGTGTCATGACCAGCCAGGCCAAAAAGCTGGTTAAACAGCTCAAGGCCGTCAAGGACAACTACGACAGTGAAATCAAGCCGCTCTTAAACAAGGCAGCCAAGGCCATGGAAGACGGCGACTACGACAGCGCCGCTTCCACCTACAGCAGCATCTTAGACCTGCCTTACATCAACGGGGCTTACTACGCCAAGGTCCGGTCTAACGTCAAGGACCTGCTCAAGGAAGCCAAGAGCAAGCAGGAAGACTCCAGCTCCAGTTCTGAAAGCTCCAGCTCATCCTCTTCAGACTCTTCCAGCAAGTCCAGCAGCAAGGAATCCAGTTCCAGCTCATCTTCTGACGCTTCCAGCTCAGCCAGCTATTCCAGCAACCAGGCTGAAGGGTCCGGGACCAGCTACAATGACAAGGTCGGCGGCAGCACCGTGACCAGCCGGGACGTCCAGCAGATCCGCACCCAGCTTGACAACCTGGGCGAAAGCACTGCCGGCTGGAGCCCGCAGGACCTGATCAACCTGTTCAACTACGCCTACCAGCAGGGCCACACCACCATCGACTCCATCACCAAGGATGACGTCGAGGGCTACCTAAAGTCGGGCAAATAAGAAATAATTCAGCGCCAGGCCTTGATTTATGGGGGGCTGGCGCTTGCTTTCTGGCCTTAAAGCCGTTAAAATTACTATTGACTTTATAGACTTTTATTTAAAAAGGAGCTACAACTTTGGCAGAAGAAGAAGAAAAGAAAATCCGCAGCAATGAAGACATGTTCAAGATCGTGATGCCTGAACCAGAACGCGTAACCATGCCAGCACGCGAAGTTGCCGACCAGCCGGCTTACCTGGTCAACTTCGCCAACTTCTACGTTTCTTCTTTCGAACGCGACGACCTGGAAATCATCAGTGAATTTGACGAAGACCACAACATGGTCAACATCAACCACTACCTCCTGCTCAACCAGCCATTCTCCCGCAAGAACCTGGTCAAGCATGTGCTGATCGACCACGCCCACAATTTCCAAGCCATCCTCGACAAGATGACCGCAGAAACCGGCGTTGACCCGGAAGCGATGACTACTTACGAAGACTGGAGCAACTGGTACGAAGGCGTTCGCGCGAAGATTAAAAGCAGTTTGTCCTAAAGGGCTTGAAACTTTACTCCAAATATAAGAAAATTACAGTAAAGAGAATGTCTCCTGGCATTCTTTTTTTACTTGTTAAATCTAAACAAAAGCTTTACAGTTGTTTTTGTGTATCACAAACTTTTTAGTTTGAGGAGTATATAAGTGCTGAGGAGTATATAAGTGCTATGGAAGTAGAAAATAAACTCAATCGCATGACGGCCGCCGGCCTCTTGATCGCGATTGGGATTGTCTACGGCGACATCGGGACCAGTCCCCTGTATGTCATGAAATCCGTAATCGCCGGCAACGGCGGCATCAATACGGTCGGCCGTGACTTGATCATCGGGACCATTTCCTTGATCCTGTGGACCGTGACCCTGCTCACGACGGTGCAGACCGTGATTATCGCCTTGAGGGCAACCAACCACGGCGAAGGCGGTATCTTCGCCCTCTACGCCTTGATCAGAAAGAAAGCAGCCTGGCTGGTCTGGCCGGCCTTGATCGGCGGGGCTGCCATCCTGGCCGACGGGACCCTGACCCCGGCCGTGACGGTTACCACCGCCATTGAAGGGCTGAAGGGTCTGGAATTTGGCAAGGGCAATGTCCCGGTCAGCAACCAGACCACGGTCTTAGTCATTACTATTGTTATTTTGCTGGTGCTTTTCTCCATCCAGCGGATGGGGACCAGAATCATCGGAAAGGCTTTCGGTCCAATCATGCTTGTCTGGTTCGCCTTCCTGGGCGTCATGGGCTTGATCAACATCGGCGGCAACTGGTGGATCCTGCAGGCCTTGAACCCTTACTACGCGATCAAATTGCTCTTTAGCCCTTACAACAAGGCGGGCTTCGCGATCTTAGGGTCCATCTTCCTGGCCACCACGGGGGCTGAAGCCCTTTACTCCGACGTCGGCCACGTCGGCAAGGGTAACATCATTGGCTCCTGGCCATTTGTTTTTGTCTGCCTCTCCCTGAACTACTTCGGGCAAGGGGTTTGGATCTTAAACAACACCAACATGCACTCAGCCACTGAAATCAACCCCTTCTATGCCATGATTCCGGAAAATATCCGGCTGGCATCAATCGTTCTGGCCACCCTGGCAGCGATCATCGCTTCCCAGGCCTTGATCACGGGTTCCTTCACCCTGGTGGCTGAATCCATCAACCTGAAGTTCCTGCCGCGGATGAACATCCTCTACCCATCTGATGAAAGAGGGCAGATCTACATCCCGGCCGTTAACAAGATGCTAGGCATTACTACTATTGCCCTGGTTCTTTTCTTCAGAACCTCAGCCCACATGGAAGCAGCCTACGGTCTGTCAATCACGATTTCCATGCTGACGACCACCATCCTGCTCTACGAATGGCTGGTGCTCAAGCAGGGCCACAACCTGGCCAACCTGCTCTTCGTGATCTTCTTCAGTACTATCAACATCCTCTTCATGGGTTCAAGTCTGAGCAAGTTCACTCACGGCGGTTACGTGTCACTGTTGATCACCCTCTTGATCGCTTCAGTCATGGTCGTTTGGTACTTCGGCAACAAGGTCCGGGATCAAAACGGAGCCGGCAATGCCTATGTCCGCTTGGATGAATACACGGACATGCTGACCGACCTCAGCCACGACGACAACTACCCGACCTACTCTGACAACCTGGTTTACATGGCCAACGTCAAGTACAACAAGTTCATCAAGCGCGAAATCCTCTACTCAATTCTGGACAAGCGGCCAAAGCGGGCCCGGGCTTACTGGTTCGTCACGGTCAACGTGACCAACGAGCCGTTTACCGCTGAATACGCGGTCAACACTTTTGGCACCAAGAATGTGATCAACATCCAGCTCTACCTTGGTTTCAAGAAGCAAACCAGCGTTAACGTTTACCTGCGCCAGATCGTCCACGACTTGATCAAGGACAACACGATCGAGGCCCAGCCACAGGAATACACGACTACTCCTGGCCGGGACGTCGGCGACTTCAAGTTCGTCATCGTCAACGACGTCATCTCACCTTCGACCACCCTGTCTTCTTACAAGAAGTGGCTGGTCAAGGCCCGCGTCCAGCTGCAGAACCTGTCGCTTAACCCGGCTCAATGGTTCGGCCTGGAATTCGCGGACATGGTCATCGAACGCGTGCCTTTGATCCTTGGTAAGCAAGAGCATGAAAGAATCAAGCGGGTTGCTCCGGTTGACTACAGTAAGACCTCGCTGAACAAGAAGTAAAAGGACAAAAAGAAGTAATTAGCAAATAAAGAAACGGCAAGCGATTGAATGCTTGCCGTTTTTGCTTTTAGAAAGTCTTAAATACTCTAGAAAATTACAAACTTTTTTTCATTGAAGCAAAGCAGATTGATCACAGCTTTTTTACAAAGGGCCGTTATTATATAACCATAGTCAGAAGCAAGAAATTGATTCTCCTATAGGAATTAATTTTTCTTTTCCTCTTTTACACACATATATTAGACAAACACACAGCAGCAGAAAAGCAGTCATCGATGGAATGACTGCTTTTTTGTTGCTTATGAAATTTTATGAAAAACTACCAGATCTTGACCCGGTCTTCCGGAGCCAGGTACATCCCGTCGCCCGGCTTGACGTCAAAGGTCTCGTAGAATTCGTCCTGGCACTGGGCCTGGACATTCGCCCGCAGAGGGCCTGGCGCGTGCACGTCAACGGAAACGATCATCTTGATGGCTGCTTCCAGGGACTTTTGTGCCCAGACTCTAGCCCAGTTGGCGTAGAAGTCTTCCAGGCCTTGACCTTCTTCCTTGCAGGCGGTCATGGCCGCGGCCAAGCCGCCCTGGTCAGCGATGTTTTCGGACACAATCTGCTTGCCGTTCAAAGTAGTCGGGCCGAACTTGAGCCCATCAAAGAGGGCGATTTCCGCCTTGGTCCGGTCAGCAAATTCCTTGTAGTCAGCTTCGGTCCACCAGTTCTTCATGTTGCCGAATTCATCGAACTGGGCCCCGTTGTTGTCGAAGGCATGGGAAACTTCGTGGGCGATCACGGCCCCGATCCCGCCGTAGTTGGCTGCCCGGCTCTGGTCAGCACTGTAGAACGGTGCCTGCAAGATGGCCGCTGGGAAGGTGATGTCGTTTCTCTGCGGGTCGTAGCAGGCGTTAACCAGGTTGCCTGGCATCATCCAAACAGTCCGGTCAACCGGCTGGTGGAGCTTCTCCAGGCTGTACTTGATGCTTTCCTGGCTGGCGGCCTGCAGGTTGCTGTAAAGGCTGCCGCCCTCTTCTGCCGGGGTAACCTGGAGGCGGTTGTAGATGTCTTCAATCTTGTCCGGGTAGCCGACCTTCAAGATCAAGGCCTGCAGCTTGGTGATAGCCTTGTCCTTAGTTGCCTGGGAGAGCCAGTCGTTCTTGGCCAGCCGGTCCTCGTAGACCTTCAGCATCCGCTTGATCATGCCCAAAACGTCTTCCTTGGCAGCAGCCCCGAAATAGGTCTGCCCGTAGTAGATGCCGACAACTTCGCTGAAAGTGCTGTTGGCAATCCGGTAGGCCTGCTTGATCCCGCTGGCCAGTTGCGGCTGGCCGGTCAAAGCCTGGCTGAACGGGAAGGCGGCTTCTCTGAATTCTTGCGACAGAGATGAGGCCACGTCATTGATAAACTTAACCAGCATCCAGCCCTTGATTTCACTGAAGCTGGCTTCATTTAAAAGACCTTCTGCCTGGTCCAGGTAGCGGGGTTCCGTGTTGATCAAAACTTCTGGTTCTTCACCAAGGAAGCCTGCTAGGAACTGGCCCATGTCAAAGCTAGTGAACTTGCTCTTGAAGTCCGCCAATGAAATCGGGTTGTACATGGCCGGGTAGTCAGCCCATTCTTCGCTGGACTTGACTACCTTGGCCAGGCGCTGGTCGTAAGCCAGGGCCCCGTCTACATATTCAGCGGCTTTTTCTTCACTTACCCCGGCCATTTGGAAGAGCTTGAGGGTCTGTTCTTTTAACACGCCCAAGAGTTTTTCCGCGTCCGGGCTTTCGTAAGTGGTCGTATCTGGCAAAAAGATGTGGGGACCGCCGAAGTAAACCGTGTTGACCTTGGTGTTCTTCATGTCCGCGTCAACGGAGAAGGAGAATGGGAGGTCAAAGCCTTCCTTGGCCAAAGCAGCTGCCGCGCCTTGCAGGTCATTCCAGCTGTTCAAGCCTTCCAGTTTCTTCAAGTCAGCCTGGATTGGTTCTGCCCCGTCAGCGTTCCGCTTGTCAAAGTCCTTGGCCAGCTTGTATAGTTCAACGGCCTTGGCCAGGTTCGGCAGGGCCGGAACTTCCTTTTCCCCGCTGGCAAAAGCCGCAAAGTCAGCCATCAGGGTCTTTTCAACGTTTTCAGCGATTTGGTCAAAGCTCCCCATCCGGGACCGGTCAGCCGGGATTTCCAGCTGATCCAGGTAGTCAGAGTTAACGGCCAAATACAGGTTGTCCTGCGGGCGGGCAGTCTTGTCAACGACAGTCGTGTCGCCGCTGCCGCCGCGGACGGCAAATTTATTGTTCAATATTTCTTCCTCCTTGTTTTTCAACTAGCAGTTGTGCTGGCGCAGGTCGCACTGGGCCGCGATTTCAGCCTTGGCCTGGTCAGCTGCTTCGGGCCAGATTGGCTCTAAGCCCTGGTCCTTTAAGAAGCCTTCCCAGTCGGTAAAAATTTCCCCGTCTTCCTTGACGCAGGCCGGAATCCCCGCGCTGCCCTGCTCCTTAGCGTGAGCAAAGGCGGGACTGGCATCCCGCAAGCGCAAAAATTCCTTGAAATCCGGCATGGTGGCGAAAATATTAACGAATTCGTAGCCGATGCCGTACTTTTTAAAACTGGCCTCACAGGCGATGCAGTCCGGACAGATTTTTGTCCCGTAAACCTTAAGCATGTTTTCCTCCTTTTCTCACTATCCTCTTATTTTACCCTTTAACTGCTTCCCTGTTCAATCAAAGTGCGAAAAAATGATAAAAAATTCCTACTTGAAGAACTGCACCTGGTCCTTCAGCTTGGCTCTCAGCGGCAAGAGGGCCAAAAGGCAAAGGAGGATGCCGCAGCTGGCGACCACAAACATGATCTCGTAGCCGAAGAGGTCGATCAAGGTCCCGCCGAAAAGCGGCCCGAAGGCCCGGCCGACCCCGCTGGCCACCAGGGTCATCCCCTGGTACTTGCCCTTGCTGGAGTACGGCGACATGTCGTTGACATAGGCCGGAATGGCGGAAAAGGCCGTCGATTCACCCAAGGTTAGGATCGACATGGACAAGACGAAGCCCGGGTAGGTCTTGGCGAAAATCAAGGTCAGCCAGGACACGGCAAACATGAAGATCCCGAAGTAGATCTGCAGGTAGATGCTCTTGAAGATCCGCGGGAAGCGGGCCAAAATCAGCTGCACGACCACGATGATGCCGGCGTTGATCGTCCATAAAGTTGAGTAAAGGTGGAAAGGAATCCCCAGGCTGACCATGTAAACGGACAGGTTGGACTCCCAGTTCATGTACATCAGCCAGGTCACCCCCAGGGTGATGAAAAAGCCCATGGTCATCCAGAAGTTGGCCTTTGGCATCTTTTCCGCCTTCAGCGGGGTTTGGCCAGTCTTCTTCTGCTCCTGCCGGCGGGCATGGTAGGCCACGATCGGCTTAAACTTGCAGAAGGCAACTAAAGTCCCGATCAAGAAAAGGCAGCTGGCAATGATAAAGAGCAGCTCAATTGAGTAGTCGTAAAGGTAGCCGACAATCAAGGTCCCGATTACCACCCCCAGGTTCTGGGAGAAGTAGAGAATATTGAAGACATACCGGCCCGGATACTTGCGCAGGCTGGTGGCAATGGAATTGACCAGGGCCCCGTTCCAGCCCCCTAAAAAGCCCATACAGACCAGCCAGACCCAGTAAACCGGCCAGCCGTGGAAGAAGGCCATGGCCAACAGGACCAAAGCATTCAGCAGCATCCCGCCCGTAATCAAAGGATAAGGATTGAGCCGGTCAAAAAGCCGGCCGCTGATGGTTGACCCCAGCATGTTGGCCGCGCAGTTGCAGAAGAGGACGATCCCGATTACCGACAGGCTGATCCCCAACCGCTTGTTTAGGTAAACGGAAGTCAGTGGCCAAATGAAGCTGGCCCCGATCCAAGTAGCCAGTTGGGCCACGACCAGCCAGGGCAGCGCGATTTCCGGCAACTGGCTCTGTCCGTGTTTAGTTTTCATTTCTCCATTCCTCCTTTTCTAAATTTAATTGCTAAAAATACTCCACGCAATAAGAAAACCACGACTCAGCAAGTCATGGCTCCTCCCTTTATTATAATTCTACAACTCTTTCTTCTTTCCTTGCAAGGCGCGCAGGTCGGTAATATCCTGCAAGACTTCCAAAACGCCCAGATATTCCCCGGCCTTGTTTCTGACCGCTAGGTATTGGATATAGACGAAGCGGCCCCGGACTTCAAACCAGAAGGCATGCTTGTCCTTTCTCCCGCTTCTCAGGTCATCCACGATGGCCTTGACCTTGGACACGCTTTTTGGCATGTGAATGCTAAACAGGTTCATGCTCAGGTCGTTTTTCGAATGGGGATAAAAGCCGCAGCTGCCGCCAAAGTAGCGGATGACGTCGTCCTTGTCCACAAAGACCAGGTCCAGGGGCAAAAGGTCCAGGACGGCCGAGAGCTGCTCATAGCTGAGGCTGCCTTCCGCGAACTCAATAAAGGAGTCCGTCAGGGCCGGCCGGGCTTTTTCCTCCGCCTGCTCGACTTCCACCAGCTTTTGGTAGTTTTCGGCTTCATTGCCGCCCAGCTGGCCGGCAAAATCCCCGATCTGGTCATTCCACTTGGCAATCGCCGCCGGGTCGGCTGCCTTTTTCTCAGACAGTTCGTCCGCGGATGGCCGCCAGCTGGCTCACCGCCTGGCGGATTTCCCGGTTGAGGTAGTCGTTTAAGGGGCAGCCGGCTGTGGTCAAGGTCATGGTCACCAGGCAGTTGCCCTCATCATCGATGTCGACTCCGTAGATGAGGCCCAGGTCGACCACATTGACCAGGAGCTCTGGGTCGATGACGGTCTGCAGCTGACCGATGACCTGGTTAACCAAGGCGCGTTTTTCTTCGTTAATTTTTTCCTCGCTAAAAAACTATCTCTGCAGCTTGTCCCAGATGACCGGGTGCAGGTCCGGGGTCTTGAGGGACTTCTGCACGTCAATGATCCGCTGGTTGCTGGACCCTCTGAACTGCAGGGTCAGGTCCTTCAAGTTGTCCATAAAGCGGCCGTCAACCAGGATGTCTAGCTTCTTGAGCATTTCCACCTTGTCCGGGGTCTCCTTTAAGAGTTCCTCCCAGGTATAGCCGGACCAGGACCAGATGTCCTTGCTGTGGCCGTATTCGGCCCGGACCCGGTCAATGATCCGGTTGCAGACCCAGGTGTTCAAAAAGGGTTCCCCGCCAAGCAAGGTCAGCCCTTGAACATAGGACTGGCCGATATCCGCGATAATCTGGTCTTCCAATTCCTGGGTGTAGGGACGGCCGTAGTTGAAGTTCTGGGCGGCCAGGTTGTAGCAGCCCGGGCAGTCAAAGAGGCAGCCGGACACGTATAAGGAGCAGCGGACCCCTTCCCCGTCAACGAAGTTGAAGGGCTTGTAGTCGGCAATCTTATGCTTGCTGTAGTCTTCTGAGATCCATTCGCCTGGCTTGGGATTCTTGGGCTGGCGCTTCATCTTCCGGGGCTTGGCCGTCTGGCCGGCATTTTTAGCCTTGTACTGGTTGGCGTCCACAAAGACCGTTTCCCCGCCGACGCTGATCCGGATCAGGTTGTCCCGGACGTCAGGGCCTTCTTGCTGATTCTTGTCTTTCTCTGGCATCTCGCTTCTCCTTTGCTTTCGATAAAAAATAGGCAGGAATGATTCCTGCCTATTAGTATAATTCTTTTCGTTTAGTATTGGCTGTTCTTCTGCTTTTCCAGGCTGGCTTCCTCGCTGACCATGCCCAAGCTCATGTGCTTGGCCCGGTGGACGATTTCTTCATGCCGGCCGTGGACCATTGGCCGCTTCAGCGGGTTGCCCAGGTAGCCGCAAGTCCGCTTGACGCAGTCGCAGGTTTCCGGGTTGTGGTTGCCGCATTGCGGACATTCAAAGCCCTTGGCGGTTGACTTGAACTCGCCGGCAAATCCGCATTCGTAGCACTTGTCGATCGGGGTGTTGGTACCCAAGTAGCCGACTCTGTCGTAAGCCCAGTCCCAGACAGCTTCCAGGGCGGCCGGGTTTTGCTTCAAGTTCGGGTATTCGCAGTAGTGGATGAAACCACCGGCAGCGTAGTATGGGTAGTCCTTTTCAAAGTCCAGCTTTTCAAATGGGGTCGGGTGCTTGCGGACGTCGTAGTGGAAGGAGTTGGTGTAGTATTCCTTGTCCGTGATGTCCTTGACCTTGCCGAACTTCTCCGTGTCCAGGCGGCAGAAGCGGTCGGTCAGACTTTCACTTGGGGTGGAGTAGACGCTGTAGTGGTAGTGGTTCGGGTCTTCCTTTTCCCACTTGGCGCAGGCATCATGCATCTTCTTGACCACTTCCAAAGTGAAGGCCTTGGCTTCCGGGTCCTTTTCCCAGTCTGGCCCGTAGAAGACCGTGCCGACTTCGTAAAGGCCGATGTAGCCCAGGGAAACCGTGGCCCGGCCGTTCTTGAAGAAGTCGTTGACGTCGCCGTCATCGCCAACCCCTTGGCCAAAGGCGCCGTATTCATACAGGGTTGGAGCGTTGACCGGCTTAGCTTCAGTGACCCTCTTGGCCTTGTATTCGCAGGCTTGCCGGCCCAGTTCCAGGCGGTCATTGAAGATTTCCCAGAAGCGGTCCATGTCGCCCTGGCTTTCCATGGCGATTCTTGGCAAGTTTAAGGTAACCACGCCCAGGTTCATTCGCCCGGAGTTGACTTCCCGGCCCTGTTCATCCTTCCAGCCTTGCAGGAAGGACCGGCAGCCCATCGGGGCCTTGAAGGAGCCAGTGATGTCAATGATCTTGTCGTAGCTCAAAACGTCTGGGTACATCCGCTTGGTAGCACATTCCAGGGCCAGCTTCTTAATGTCGTAGTTCGGGTCGCCTGGGTGGAGGTTAAACCCCTTCTTCAAGCTGAAGACCAGCTTCGGGAAGATGGCCGTCCGGTGTTCCCGGCCCAGGCCTTCGATCCGGACCTGCAGGATGTCCTTTTGGATTTCTCTTTCAATCCAGTTGGTCCCTAAGCCGAAGCCCAAGGTGGTGAAAGGAGTCTGCCCCTGGCTGGAGAACATGGTGTTGATCTCGTATTCCAGGCTCTGCATAGCGTCGTAGATGTCCTTTTGGGTCCGCTTCTTGGCAAAAGCCTTTACCTTGTCTTCGTCGTCGATGAACTCACGCCCTTCTTCCAGGTGCTTTTTGTAGTCCTTTTCGGCAAAAGGCGCCAGGACTTCGTCGCAACGGTCAAAAGAGCAGCCGCCGTATTGGCTGGAAGCCACGCTGGTGATGATCTGGGCTACCTGGCTGGTGGCCACCCGGATGGAGTTCGGTACTTCCACGAAGGCGTTGCCGATCTTGAAGCCGTGGTTGAGCATGTAGTCAAAGTCAATCAGGCAGCAGTTGGACATTGGTGAAAGAGGAGTGTAGTCCAGGTCGTGCCAGTGGATGTCCCCCCGCAGGTGGGCCTTGGCGATGTGCTGAGGCATCAAGGTCAGACCAACCGTCTTGCCCACAGTCCCGGCAGTCAAGTCCCGCTGGGTGGCAAAGACGTCAGAGTCCTTGTTGGCATTTTCGTGGACGATGCTTGGGTCCTTGTCGACCAGCTTGGCCAGACGCTGCTTGGTGTCAGTTTCTGCCCGCCAGTCGGCTTCGTCTTCCTGCCGCTTGGCTTCGTATTCCTTGGCTTCATTCAGATAGCCCAGTTCGTTCAAGCTGGCTCTGAAGGCAGCGTGGACTTGAACGGCGTCAACCGTGTAGCTGGCCAGCTTGGCGTAAACCTTGCTCAAAACGGCAGCCTTGATTTCGCTGTCTTCCAGGCCAAGTTCATCCAGAACCATTTCCAACTTGAATTGTTCAAATTTAAATGGGGCGCCGTCGCGCTTGATGAACTTCTTTGGCGCGTTAGCGAAATTCAGGCTCACAGTTTCTGCTGCTGGCTTTAACATAACAATCAACCTCTTATCTCTCAAAAATACCTTGCCTTTTTACATCCAGCCTCTGGGGCTGTTTAAGCGAGTTACCCACAAGAACTAGACTATCTTGTGGATTAAGTGTGGATAACCACTACATCTTGTTTAGTTCATGAGATAAGCATAGCACAAAATACCAGATATTGTGGTCTATACAAAGACCCATTTCTATTAAATGACAGGAGAGAATTCAGTTGTCACGGGACTTGGAGCCCGTATATTTTTAAAAAAAGAATATTTTGCTTGAGCAAATATTTTTAGCCTTTTGCCAAAGTCCTTCAAAAATTTAAAAAAGATGAAAAAAGCCCTTGATTTTCGTCAAGAGCTTATAAAAGTATTGGCTATTTATCGAAGTACTGGCCCTTGTTGACCTGGAAGTAGGTCTTGAAGCGCTTGTAGTAGTTGTGGAACATGTACTTCATCAAGAGCCAGCGCTTAAAGGAGCTGTCTTGGTCGTAGAAGACGGTCGTCCCCACCTGGCCGGCATCGATCAGTTTCAAGGCCGCCTGCTTGGCCTCGTTGTCGACCGCGTATTCCTTGAAGATCTTCTCCGGCACGCCCAGCCAGAGCATGTGGCTGCTCTCCAGCTTGTTGGCATAGACGGTCTCCTGGCCGGCCAAGGAGTCTTCAGCGTAGTCGTCAACGTACCACTTGGCCAGGTTGTAGCCGTTCAAGGTCACGTAGAAGCTGGACCGGCCTTGGCGGAGGTTGATTTCAAAGAACTTGTACTGGCCGTCGCGGGCATCGTACTTGATGTCGAAGTTGGCCATGCCGACATAGTTGATCTTCTCCAGGAAGGTCTGGACGGTCTCGTAAAGCTTTTCATCATAGGCCGGCAAAATAGCCATGTAGTTCCCGATTGACTGCGGAGTCGGGTCTTCCAAAAGCGGGTGGCCCAGGCACATCATCTTGACCTGGTGGTTCTTGTCCACATAAGCGTTCAAGACCCGCATGTTGGAGTCGTCTCCCGGGATGAAGTCCTGCAGAATCAAGTCTTCCTTGTAGCCATTGGTGTAGATCTTGCCCACAATGTCCTTGAATTCAGCCAGGTCCTTGATGACAAAAGCCTTCTTCCGCCCTTCAAACTGGACATCCAGCCAGGAAACCGGGTCTTCCGGCTTCAAGGCAACCGGGAAGGCAAAAGGCACGTCGGCGTATGACCCATCCTGGTAGTCAGCCAGCTTGATGATCTTGGTCTTCGGGTAAGGCAGGCCGTATTCTTCACAGACTTCGTAGAAGCCTTCCTTAGAGATCAGCTTTTCCAAAAGCTGGTAGTCGATGTAAGGAACGACGAAGGTCCCTTCCAGTTCTTGCTTGTGCTTAGCCAAAAGTTCTGCATAGCCGTCCCCACAAGCGATCAGAATGACTGGCTCTTCATGATTCTGGTATTCCTTGATTTTTTCCTGCATGACTTCCATGAAGCCCGGGTCTTCGGAAAAACCAGGGTGCACTTCAACGTCCACGATCTTAGAATAGCGGGTGGCCGCCAATTGCGTTGCCGCCCAAGCCTGGACCTTGATGCCGTATGCTTCGTTAAAAGACCGCGCCATCCCGTAGACATTGATGTCGCTGCCAAGCAAAATTGGTGTAAATTTAGCCATTAGTAATTAAATTCTCTTTCTCTTCTTTTTGGATTAGAGCAGCTTGCCCTGGGCGATCAAGCTGGCCACTTCCGGCTGCACGCGCTGGTACTTGCGCACGGTTTCCTCGTAGTCAACGAAGAAGAGCTTGTACCAAACCAGGAAGGTATAGATTACCCAGATCTGTCGGCGGTGAGAACCGTCCCCATTGTAGTTCTCATCCAGCAGGTCCAGGATCTTCTTTTGTTCAAAAATATCATTGACGAAGTCTTCGCTGAAGAGGTCTCTGACCTGCTTGTAGAAACGCTCTTCCTGCAGCCATTGCTTAATTGGCGTCGGGAAGCCCAGCTTCGGCCGCTTGGCCCATTCATCCGGCAGGACCTGTTCTGAAGCCTTGCGCAGGGCGTACTTGGTGTCGTATTTGTTGACCAGGTACTTGCTTGGAATAGAGTTGGCTAGTTTGGCGATCTTCACGTCCAGGTAAGGCACCCGGAGTTCCAGGGAGTGGGCCATGGAAATCTTGTCAGCCTTCTGCTCGATGTCGTTGAGCATAAAGTGGTGCAGGTCGATGTACTGCATCTGCTTGACATTGTCCAGGTCCTTGACCTTCTTGAAGTCTTCCTGGTAGTTGCCGTTAACCGTCAGCTTGTTCCGGTAGCTCGGCTGCAAGACAGCGTTAGCGTCCTTGGAAGTGAAGATGGTCGGGTAATCCATGTCGTAGATGACTGACTGGCCCACGTAGAATTCGCTTGGTTCAGCCAAGTTGGTGTAAAGGTGCACCTTGCCCGGGAAGTTTGGCATCTTCTTGATCTTATGAGCCAGCTTAACCCGCTTGCCCTTTGGCAGCTTCTTCAGCTTGTCGGTAAAGACCTTGATGACATTGTTGTGGGTGTGCATCCCGTAGTTGACATAGCCGGCAAAAAGCTCATCGGCCCCTTCCCCGGACAGGGCAACAGTCACGTGCTTTCTGGCCAATTTGCACAGGTACCACAAAGGAATGATTGACGGGTTGGCGTCTGGTTCGTCCATGTGGTACTGCATTTCCGGGAAGTCCCGCATAGCTTCTTCTGAGTAGACCTTGTCAGCGTAGAAGTGCCAGCCGTTGATGTCGGCCAGGGCCTTGGCCTTGGAAGCTTCATCGTAGGTGTTGTCGTCAAAGCCGATGGAGAAGACTTCATCCGGGTCCAAAAGGGCCGTCAGGAAGCTGGAGTCAACCCCTTCACTAAGGAAGGCCCCGACCTTAACGTCGGCGTTGCGGTAAAGGTCAACCGTTTCCTTCAAGTCTTCGTTGATCTTCTTGACTGTTTCTTCAAAGGAAAGGTTGTTGTCCTTGTATTCGGCATCCCAGTACTGGTGCGTCTTCATCTTGCCGTCCTTGTATTCAAACCAGTGACCTGGCTGGAAGCGGTAGACGCCCTTGAAGAAGGTTTCCTTAAGGTCGTTGTACTGGTTCATTAGGTATGGCTTGACGGCTTCGGTATTCAGTTCCTTTTTAAAATGAGGAAAGGCCAAAAAGCTCTTCAATTCTGAGCCGACCAAAAGGTGACCGTCCACGTCCTGGTAGTACATCGGCTTGATACCGAAGAAGTCCCGGGCCCCGTACATGGTCTGGGTATTGTCGTCCCAGATGATAAAGGCGAACATCCCCCGGACCCGCTTAAGGATCCCGTCCATCCCCCATTCTTCATAGCCGTGCAGGATGACTTCAGTGTCGGCCTTGGTGGAGAAGGTGTGGCCCGCCTTGATCAGTTCCTCTCTTAAGGGCTTGAAGTTGTAGATTTCCCCGTTGAAAATGATCGCCCGGCTGCGGTCTTCGTTGTAGATTGGCTGACTACCGCACCGCAGGTCGATAATCGACAGTCTTCTGAAACCAAGGGCCACCTTGTCGTTGGTGTACATCCCGTCACTGCTTGGTCCCCGGTGTTGGATGGTAGCCATCATCTTGCCGATGGCCGCCTGCTTGTCATTGATTTCTGGATAGTAAAAGGCGACAATTCCGCACATGTTTTCTCTTCCTTAATTCTAGTTAGTTTCTATAAAGTCAACTTCTTATTATAAAACAAGGGCTCTAATGTTTACAGAGTCCTTGTCAATCTTTACTTAAATGAAAAAAATTCTCCGTCTGGTCGCGGCCCCATAGCCAAAGACCTTGATCCGCCGCCGGAAAAGGTCCACGTTGACGACATAGCCGGCAAATTCATTCTGGTGGTCCATCTTCCGGTTTAAGTTCTTGTTATACTTGGTCGTCAGCTGGTGGTTGGGTCCCATCAAGGCTGAGCAGTTGAACAGAACGTACTGGATGCCGTTGATCCGGTACTGGTCTTCCACATGCCGGTGGCCGCAGAAGTAGGCGATGATCCGGGCGTCCTTGACCTTGGTGAAGTCAAAGTCGTTGCTCAAGCGGAATTCCGCCGGCACGTCCTTGCTGGAGTGCATCCGGCCCTTTTCCTTCTGGTTGAAGGCCACCAAGAGTTCATGCAGGGACCGCCCGTTGTACTTCAAGGCATTGCCGCCCTTCCGGTTGATCGGGTTGGCGTGGCTGAGCAGGATAACCTGCTTGCCGCTTGACTGCTGCAGGATTTCGATCAGTTCCTGCACCTGGTCTTCCCGTACCCCCAGGGTCAATTTAACATCGTACTTTTTCCGCCCTTTTTCATCCAAAATGTAGGGAATGTCTGACGTATTCAGACTGATCACCCGGACATGTCCCTGGTCAAACCAGGCCACCCCGTGCTGGCGGGAAACATAGCCCAATTCCCGTTGCCGGTACATCTCCGGCCACATGATCTTCTCAAACTCCCGCTCCGGGAAGCTGGCCTTCAAGTCATGGTGCTCGTCAAACTTGTCATTTTCGTCATGGTTGCCCTTGATCATGAGGTAAGGCACCTTGCTGGACTTAAAGGAGTCCCGCAGCTTCATCAGTTCGCTTTCGCTGATGAGGCCGGCGTCAGAGCCGTCGATCCAGTCGCCCAAGTGGCATTTGAGGTCCAAAATATCCAGCTGGTCCAGGTAGGAAAACTCTTTGACATGCATCAAGCCGTTCCAGCCATAGAAGTCCAGGCTGTCAACGTTCTTGAAGTGGGTGTCGGTAATGACCCCGATATTGACAGAGTCGTCTCCTTCCCGGATTTCCTTTTTCACGTCGCTGACAAAGCGGGCCAGGTAGTTTTCCACGACATAGCGCCGGCCCGTTTCCCGGTTGCGGAAAGCCTTGAAGCGGTTCAGTTCCGGCACGAATTTCCGGTCGTATTCAGCGGCCAGGCTGTCGGTGCTTTCCGGACTGAGCGCCTGGTGCAGGATGCCCTGGTCATCTTGGTAGACCGTCAAGGTAAACGGCCGGCCGTCAGGCGTGGCGTCGCGAGCATCGACATGGTACTCCCCTACCGTCAGATACTTCTGCATGGGATCCAGGAGCTCGCCGGCATTCTTTTGCACGGCGTGCAGCTTGAAAGCCCCAACTGCCTTGTCAATAATTCCCTTTGTGTATTTAAACAGGTCCATTTCTACCCTTCCAAAAAGCCTAAAATCACAAAAAGCCGGGCCTCCCCCGGCTCTCAATTATAGATTTTCTGCTAATGCGTGTGCTGCCAGGCCCAAGGAAAGCACGGCATCCTTGGACAAGACGTTGCGCAGGTCGGCAGCGGCGATGGCTTCAACCGCCCCGATCACCTTAAGCCCGTAGACCAAAACGTGCAGGTCGGTTCTTGGCACGTAATTGTCTTCCACGTAGGCATTTTCGTGGTTGTAGGTCAAGTTGATTTCGTCCTTGTCAACGAAACCGTCCACGTGGTTGATCAAGACGCGGTCGTGCAGGTCGCCCAGCTTGCCAGTCAGATTAGTCAAGGCCAGGTAGTGGTCACTTTCAGTTTCATAGTATTCATCTTCGGTCCGGTCGAAGTAATTGCTGATGGGATCATTCAAGACGCCCAAATCATCGATGGCCTGGTAAACCCGGCCGGTATCCAGCTTTGCTTCACCGTTAAGAATCTTGTCTTGAGCTTCAGCTAACTCGTCAGCCAGCTCCATGGTAGTTAATTTTTCCATGTTGTCCTCCTTGCAATCTTACCCTAATTATAGCAAAAAGTCGGTCTGGAATAGCTTTTTTTACTTGGGCAAAGCGCTTTTTCCATATAATGGGGAAAGTTCACAGTTAATGGCGAAAAAATTAAAGCACACCTGGCATTTTTTAATTTATTTGCTATAATTATTAATATCTCTCAGATCAGCAGTTTAGCTATCTATCAAGCTGTGTCGTAATATATGAGTTTTACAAGAAAAAGAAGGCAAAAAATATGAGAAGCAAGAAACTTTTAGCCAGCTCAACCGTAATCTTAGCTAGCGCGGCCACTTTAGCCGCCTGCGGGTCAAACAGCTCACAAAGCAGTGCCAAGAAGCAGACCCTTACCTGGATGAACACCGCGGAAATTGCCACTTTGGACGCTTCCAAGGCAACCGACCAAGCCTCCGTTGAACAAATCAACAACGTGGAAGAAGGGCTTTACCTTTTGGGCAAGAACGCCAAAGTGCAAAACGCCTTGGCCACTTCCACCAAGAACAACGCTGACAGCAAGACCTGGACCTTTACTTTGAGGAAGAAACGCCAAGTGGTCCAACGGGGACCCAGTTACGGCCCAGGACTTCGTCTATTCCTGGCGCAGAACCATCGACCCGAAGACCGCGTCTGAATATGCCTATTTGTTCTCCGGCATCAAGAACGCTGATGCCATCGTTGCCGGCAAGAAGAAGCCAGCTACCCTGGGGATCAAGGCAGACGGCAAGTACAAGCTGACGGTTACTCTGGAAAAGCGGATCCCTTACTTCAAGTTGCTGATGGCCTTCCCGCTCTTCTTCCCGCAGAACCAGAAGTTCATTGAAAAGATGGGCTCTAAGTACGCGACCGCGTCCAAGTATATGATCTACAACGGCCCATACAAGCAAGTCGGCTGGACCGGGTCCAACTTGAGCTGGAAACTGGTTAAGAACGGCAAGTATTGGGACAAGAAGAACGTCAAGCTCGACACGGTCAAGTTCAGCGTGCAAAAGACTCCGGCAACTGACTACAACCTTTACCAAAGCGGCAAGCTTGACGCTGCCTTCCTGGACGCCCAAGCCACCAAGTCTTTGAAGGGCAAGACCGGCTACACCCAGCGGAAGATGTCCACTACCCAATACCTGGCCTACAACCTCAAGAAGCACCCGGAATTCAAGAACAAGAATCTCCGGCTGGCCATCTCCATGGCTATCAACCGGAAGGAACTGGCTTCAACTCTGGGCGGGGCGGCTACTCCAGCCACGACTTTTGACCCGGAAGGCATGACGACGGTTAACGGCAAGGACTACACCGACACGGTCAAGAACGCCGCTACTGAAAAGGCCGCAACTTACAATGTCAAGGAAGCCAAGAAGCTTTACAAGCAAGCTCTGAAGGAAACCGGCAAGAAGAAGATCTCCTTCACTCTCCTTGGCGATGACGACGACACGGCCAAGAAGGCATCTGAATTCGTTCAAAGCCAGCTGGAAGACAACTTGGGCATCGATGTGCAAGTGCAAAGCATCCCGAAGAAGACCCGGATGAACAAAATGATGAGCGGCAACTTTGATGTTGTTTCAACTCGCTGGAACGCTGACTTCGCTGACCCAATTTCCTTCCTTGACCTGCAGACTACTGGCGCTTCATACAACTACGGCAAATGGTCAAACAAGACTTACGACAAGTACGTGGCTGCTTCCAAGACGACTGGCTCAACCAGCACCCGCTTCAAGGAACTGGCCAAGGCTGAACAGATCCTGCTGGAAGAACAAGGGGTTATACCCCACTCTACCACCCAGTTGAAGCCTGGATAGTCAAGCCAAGCGTTAAGGGCGTGATCTACAACGGCGCCGGGGCAAACTACAGCTTCAAGTACGCTTACTTGAAGTAACAAGCAGCAATAGCGACAGACAACAAACAATAGACGACAGACTAGAATAAAGAAAAGAGGCTCGCGGCTTACGCGAGCCTCTTTCTTTTGCCTAAGGAAGGCAACAATAGTAAGAAGCAAGTAATGATGATTGTCACTGTCAAAGTAATAGCGCCATGATTAAAGTCGATGGCTTGATTGTTGACCTCTCTTAAAAAAGAAAAAAGCCATGGCAACCGCCACAGCTTTTCAAAGAGTTATTATTCAAATATATTTTTAGACCAACTTCTTCCGGATGGCACCAGAGATCCAGTCGATGACCACAACCATAACGATGATCCCCAAAAGGATGATCCCAACCCGGCTCCATTGCCGGTAGTTCAAGGCGATGATCAAAGGATAGCCGATACCACCGGCCCCAACAAGACCCAAAACAGAAGCGGACCGGACGGACACGTCAAAACGGTAAAGGGTGTTGGAAACGATGGCTGGCATCAAGTCAGGCATGGTCGCGAAAACAGCAACGTTGAACTTAGACCCGCCGGCCGCCGTAATCGCTTCAGCTGGACCATCATCCAAACTTTCAATCGCTTCTGAGAACAGCATGGCTAGCATCCCGACTGAGTGCAGACCCAAGGCCAGGGCACCAGCTGGAGCGCCCGGACCAACGGCCTTAATGAACATCAAGGCCAGAACGATTTCCGGGAAGGATCTAATGAAAGTCAAAACGATCTTCCCGCTTTCAGATACCCAGAACTTCTTGTGCCGGGTGTTGGCTGCCCAGAAGGCAAAAGGAACTGAAATGATGGCGGAGATAAAAGTCCCCAGGAAGGCAATACACAAGGTCTGCCACAATTGGGAAACCAGGTCTTCCCCGCTGCCGTTATAAACGTATGACCAGTCCGGGTGGAAAAGACCATTGAAGATCGCCCCGGTAATCTGGACGGCAGTTGGCTTGATCCCGCCGAAGTTGATACCCGTGCAGGACCAAATAATGATGGCAATGGAAATAATCCAGCCGCCCCACTTAATAGCTCTGGACTTGGCCGTCACTGGTTTTGGTGGTAATTTCTTCATTGTCGTATCCATTAGCGCATCAAAGCCTCCCTTGCTTTAGTTGAAACAAAGTCGATGACCAAAACAACCAGGAAGACAACCAGGATGATCATCCCCGTTTGGTTGTAGTTGAACATGTCCAAAGTGTTCTTCAGCTGCAGACCGATACCACCGGCACCGATGTAACCGAGGATCGTGGATGCCCGGACGTTGATTTCAAAAGCGTACAGGGCGTAGCTGATGAAGTAAGGCAGAATCTGCGGCATAACGGCAAACATGATATTGTTCATCCCGTTGCCCCCGACTGCCTTGATGGCTTCACTTGGACCTGGATCAATAGTTTCGATGGCTTCGTATAAGAGCTTGACCACAACACCGAAGGTGAAGACAGTCAAGGCCAGGATACCGGCAACCGGGCCGATACCAACGACAGCAACGAAGATTGAAGCCAAGAGCAGGTCAGGAATCGTTCTGATGATGTTCATGATTAAGCGCAGAACGCCGGTAATTGCCCGGTTATGGACAATGTTTCTGGCAATCAAAAGTGAGTAAACGAAGGCCAAGAGGGACCCGATAACCGTACTGATGATGGCCATCTTGATCGTTTCCACCAGGTAAGGAATGGCAGTGCCGGCATATGACCAGTCAGGCTGAGCCATCTGCACGAAGATTTCCGCGAACTGGTCAAAGTTGGCAAAAAATTCTGGCAGACTGGTCTGCGTGTTGTTAACAGATAAAACCAGACCCAGGACCATCAAGATGACCCATACCCAGTTCCACATCTTAAACTTCTTTTTTGGAAGTTTTAACATGTCGCGGTCAGTTGCTGACATTGTTAGTCTTCCTCCTTACCTTTGCCGCCGTTGTAGATGTTGTCGAAGACGCTTTGCGGCGTGTCTTCCATCTTGCCGTCATAAACGATTTCCCCGGCCCGGACACCGATGACCCGGTGGCCGAATTCCTTGGCCAGTTCAATTGAGTGCAGGTTGGCCACGACCGTCATGTCGAACTTTTCGTTCAGCATCTTCAAGTCTTCCATAACCTGGCGGGAAGTCTTCGGGTCCAAAGAAGCAGTTGGTTCGTCGGCCAGAATGATTTCCGGTCTTTGGGTCAGCACCCGGGCGATAGCCACCCGCTGCTGCTGACCACCAGACAATTCGTCAGCCCGGGAGTAGACCTTTTCAGCCATGCCGACGCTTTGCAGGGCTTCATAAGCTCTTTGCTTGTCTTCGTCAGTGAAGAGGTTGAAAGTAGTCTTCCAGGTTGGGTAGTAAGCCAGGCGGCCAGCCGAAACGTTCCGCAAAACGCTGGAGCGCTTGACCAGGTTGAAGCTTTGGAAGATCATCCCGATCTTTCGCCGCATGAGGCGCAGGTTCTTGCCCTTGGTCTTGGTGATTGACTCACCGGCAATCAAGATGTCGCCTTCAGAAATGTCGTGCAGGCGGTTGATTGCCCGGAGCAGAGTGGACTTGCCGGCACCGGAAAGACCAACGATTACCACGAACTCACCCTTGTTGATTTTCAGGTTGATGTTCTTCAAACCAACGGTACCATTGTCGTAGACCTTGGTAACGTTCTTCATTTCGATCATCGGCTGCTCTGCCATAAATAATAACTCCTTAAATAACTAAATTTGCTTTTTCATTGAAAATCGTGTCCTACATTAAAGCGGGGCACGATTTCACTATTAGTATTCAGTTGATAATCTTTGTGATATCAATGACTACTTGGTAGCAGCCATCTTGTCGTACTTGCGGACGATGTTGAAGTCTGAGTCCTTTGAAGGGGTGTAGCCTTCGTGTCTGTAGATGCTTTCAATGATCTTCAAACTCTTCTTGTCCTTGCGCAGAGATTCGAAGGCCTTGGACAGCTTCTTGCGGAAGGAGCTGCTCATGTCTGAACGAACTGAGATAGTGTCGTTAGGGATGCTCTTAGTGAAGTAGATTGGAACAACCTTCTTCATGATGTTTGGTTGGTCGGCCAAAACAGCGTTACGTGCGTCTTCGAAAGTGAAGGCAGCATCAACGTCCCCGTTAAGCACGTCAAGCACAGCTTGGTCGTGGCCAGTTACAGTTACCAGGTTGGCGTTGCCCTTCTTAGTCAAGTCCAGTCCTTTTTCCTTCAATTCAGCGATTGGGAAAATGTAGCCGGCTGAAGAAGTAGCGTTTTGAACGGCAATCTTCTTGCCCTTCAAGTCCTTCCAGCTCTTGATCTTTGACCCCTTCTTAACCAGGATTTCTGACCGGTAGGCCTTAACCAGCTTGTTGGTTTCCTTACCGCCTGGTTGCTTTATCCCGTAACGGAGAGCTTGAAGCAGAACGTCAGCAGCCTTTTGCTTGTGGGCCATAACGTAACCATCCGGTGGCAGGAAGCCGACGTCAACCTTCTTTGACTTCATGGCTTCGACAACCGTGTTGTAGTCAGTTGACATTGAGATCTTAACCGGAACGCCAAGCTTCTTGGAAAGGATCTTTTCAAGCGGCTTAGCCTTGGCTTCCAAAGTGGAAGCAGCTTGACTAGGAACAAACTGGATTGTCAAAGGGTGTGACTTTGATGGAGTGTAGCCCTTTGATGAAGAAGATGACTTGCTTGAAGAGCAAGCAGTTGCCAGCACGGCAGCAGCAACAGTTAAAGCACCAAACAATGCTTTCTTGAACTTTTTCATTATTTCCCCCTGAAAAATGGTTAATGAAAGTTAAAATAGTACAACAGCAGCATAAGGGATGAGCTTGAAAGCAGCCAGAGAAAAGTCCACACAAAAGCCTCCACAATGGGCCGGCGCTCACGCTCATACATCTCATCGGAACGACAGCAAGGCGAATCTCGCTTCTGTGTTCTGGAACAATTCTACCAGAAATATTCGGGTTTTAGCAAGCGTTTTTCGGTTTTTTTACCCAAACTAATTGATCCGGTCAAATTTTGCCAGCAAAAGGTTAATGAGATAACGAAAAATTACACAAACCACTAACTTAATTGGCAAAATCCGAACAAAAGTAAAATTCTAGTTAAATAAACGGGAAATAAGAGAACGTTTGGAAATTGTTCCAAGCGTCCTCTTTTTAAGATATACTTTTATCAGCCAGCTTACTTGGCAGGCATGTTGTTGACGTCAGTTCTGACGATCAAGACATCGGCCATGGCGTGCTGGTTGACGTATTCGGTAACTGACCCCATCAGCATCCGCTCAACGGCGTTCAAACCGGTGGCGCCCATCACGATCAGGTTGTTGCCGTGGTCCTTGACGAAGTCGTAAGAGATGATTCTCTTCGGGCTGCCATAACGGATGTGGTAGTCAATGTCGTCAAAGGCCAGGTTGTCGTGGGCCCATTGCTTGAGGCTCTTGAGGTATTCCTCTGAGTCTTGGGTCATTTGGTAGATCGTGTCGCCTGAGATCAAGGTGTCCTGCATTTCGCCCATGAACTGCCGGGTGTCGATCACGTTCAAAACATCAGCGTGGTAGCCGTTGTTGGCGGCAATCTTCACGGCCTTGTCAAAAGCACGTTCAGCGGATTCAGATCCATCGACAGGTACCAAAATTTTGATTTTTTCTTCAGTCATAGTGCTCATCTCCCGTACTATCTACGTATTTCGCTTATCTATATTTTAACATAAGTCACGGTTTAGTAATGCGCTTTCGCAAAATTGTTACATCTTAAACTTGCAGGGAAGCATTTTTTAAGCAGGATGAAAAAATCAACCGCTAGACAACAATAAAAAGAAAATACAGACATATAAATAAGAAAGGATTCGACAAATGACTTCATTAAAACAGCAATTGCTGGACGTTAAAGGCGGCCGGAACTTCCGTGAACTGGGCGGCTACCAGACCGTTTCCGGCAAAAAGATCAAAATGCACAAGCTGATCCGGAGTGGGCACTTAGCCGACCTGCTCAAGGAAGACCAGGAATACCTGCGCCGCTACGGGCTCAAGTATGATATCGACCTCCGGACCAGTTTCGAAAGAAACAAACAGCCAGACCGGAAGATCTCGGGCGTTGAGTACTTCGCCGACCCGGTTTTCGATGAGGACTTGACCAACTCCACCATGAGCATTTCCGACATGGCGAGAGAAAGCCAGGATCCAGGCTGGGGCTACCAGCGGATGCTGTGGGCCTACAAGAATATGGCAACCGGGAAGAACGCCAACAAGGCCTACCAGCACCTGTTTGAAGTTCTCCTGGCTAATGAGAAAGACAGCGAGAGCGTGCTTTTCCACTGCACGGCCGGGAAAGACCGGACCGGTTTCGGGGCAATCTTGATTCTGACGGCCTTGGGCGTACCGATGAAAACCATTGAAAAAGACTACCTCTTCACTAATGAAGTAATCAAGGACTTCGTCAGCCAGCTTTTGGCCAAGGAAAAGGCCGCCGGAGCTGATGACAGCCTCCTGGCGACCTTCCGCGATTTGCAGACTGTACAGCCGGCCTACTTCAAGTACCTGCTGGATGTCATCAACCGGGACTACGGCAGCATCAACGCCTACCTTCACCAGCAGATCGGCCTCTCTAATGCTGACCTGTTGGATTTGCGGACGATATACTTGGAGAAATAAGCGCCAGAATTAAAATCCCTCTTCCCGCAGGGCAGAGTACAAGCCGGCAGGATCAGTCTGGGCAAAAATCCGGCTGAGGGCTGCTGGTTCAGCCTGGCTGAGGAAGGTCATGGTTCTGGCTAAAAGTTCAGCCTGGCCATCCGCCTTTTGGTCCAGCAGCATGAAGCAAAAGCCAACTGGCAATTCGCGGCTGGGATCGACCATGCTCTTGAAGCTGACCGGGGCCAGCAGCTTAATGGGAACGACCCGCTGCTCTTTGACGAAGCAGCCTTCCGTGTGCGGAAAAGCCAGGTTGGGGAGATCCGGGGCCAGATTGCAGCTGGCCAGGCCGGTCGGAAAGTCCTCTTCTCTGTCCACCACCTGGTCTAAAAAGCCGGCCGCTACCAGCCCCTGCTCCAGCAGCTTTTTGTAGACTTGGGCAAACATGTCAGCCCGGTCTTCGGCCCGCAAAAAAAAACAGCTTTCCGCTTTTAAGAGTTCTTCAGTCATTTTTAGTCCACCCCTTTTTTCAAAAATACAACTACTTTTATTATAAGCTTTCTGCCGCTGGGCAACTTGGCTGATGCTTAATTTTTGACTAGTCAGCAGGGGCGGAAAATGGTAAAGTTATTCTAGAAAAAGAAACACAATATCTCGCAACGGACATGAAAGGAATACAAGATATGCCAAAAAAGACGATCTACTTCGGTGCCGGCTGGTTCACTGACCGCCAAAACAAAGCCTATAAGGAAGCCATGGAAGCCCTCAAAGAAAACCCAACGGTTGACCTGGAAAACAGCTACGTTCCCCTGGACAACCAGTACAAGGGCATCCGGGTTGACGAACACCCGGAATACCTGCACGACAAGGTTTGGGCTACGGCCACCTACAACAACGACTTGAACGGGATCAAGACCAACGACGTCATGCTGGGCGTCTACATCCCTGACGAAGAAGACGTCGGCCTGGGCATGGAACTGGGTTACGCCTTGAGCCAAGGCAAGTACGTCCTTTTGGTCATCCCGGACGAAGACTACGGCAAGCCGATCAACCTCATGAGCTGGGGCGTCAGCGACAACGTAATCAAGATGAGCCAGCTGAAGGACTTCAACTTCAACAAGCTGCGCTTTGACTTCTACGAAGGTGCCGTATACTAAAAACAACTATATCTAACAAAAAGCCTGCCTTCCGCAATTTTGGAAGACAGACTTTTTCTCTTTATACTTATTATTCTTCCCAGCGAATTTCCCCATTCAAGTATGTCTTTGCCAAAGACATATCATCCTTCAAAATCAAAAAGTCAGCTGGCAGGCCCGGACGAATCGCCCCGCACTTGTCCAGCAGGCCTTGGCTGCGGGCCGGGTTATAGCTGGCCATCAAAACAGCCTCTTCCTTACCAGCCAATCCCCAGTCAACCAGGTTCTTCACCCCGTCCTTCAGCTGCAAGACGCTGCCGGCCAGGTTGTCGCCCTCCTTCAGTCGCGCCATTCCGTCCTTGACGTATACCGGCAGTTCCCCCAGCATGTAGTCGCCATCCGGCATCATCCCAGCTTCCATGCAGTCAGTGATCAAAACGATATGCTCCTTGCCTTTAGCCGCCAGCAGGGCCTTGATGGCGCTAGGCGTGACGTGGTGACCATCAGCAATCAGTTCGTTGTCCATGTTCTCCAGTGTCATGGCCGCGTTGGCGATGTTTGGCCGGTTGTGGGAGAAGTCCGGCATCCCGTTAAAGGTGTGGGTAAAAATCGTTGCCCCAGCCTGTGCAGCCGCCTTAGTCTGGTCGTAGCTGGCACTAGAGTGGCCCAGGGCTACCTTGACTCCCCGGCTGACAGCATAGCTTACGAAGGCTGGCGTTCCTGGACGTTCTGGGGCAAGAGAGATCTTCTTCAGCATCCCCTTTGACGCTTCCAGCCACTTGTCCAGTTCTGCCGGGCTTGGATCCATCATGTATTTTGGATTTTCCGCCCCCGCGTGTTCTTCCGTGAAAAATGGGCCTTCAAAATGGATCCCTTGAATCTTAGCCCCACTCTCTTCTCCTTGGTGAGCAGCCAGCATCCGACAGACTTCACCCAATTGCTCACTGGACGCGGTCACTGTCGTTGGCAGCCAGCTGGTTACCCCGGCACTCAGCAAGGCTTCAGACAGGCGGTTGATTCCCTCCCAGTCGCTCTTCATCACGTCTTCCTTAACAGAACCGTGGATGTGGGTGTCGACATAGCCCGGTGCCACGCTAAAGCCAGTGTAGTCCACCGCATCCGGCACTTGGCTGCCTTCTGGCAGGTAGGCCCCGAATTTACCATCAACAATCTCTAAATAGCCGCCTTTTTCCCGGCCATTTGGCAGGTAAAACTGATCAGCATGAATGTAATAGCGCATTTTTTCTCCTTAGTAAAACAATCTTTTTCCTTCTATTATTCTTAACTCTGTAGGCCGTTTAGTCAATGCTTTGCTAAAAAATGAGTATTCTTAACTCTGTAGGCCGTTTAGTCAATGCTTTGCTAAAAAATGAGCAAAAATAAAACTGCCCGTTTCAGGCAGTTAAAGATCAGCTATTGGATTCTTTGAAGAAAAAGCCCTGCGACCGGACCAGGTCTTCATCTAACCCAAAGATAAGCATAGGCAAAAGCCCAGTCGAATCAAAATCAAAAGCAGGATGATCAGCCAGCTCTTCCGTAGTTAGTTACACCATTTATATCGTGCCATTACACCATTTGTATCACATTTTTGTTTACACCAGTAGTAATCCAGCACGTTTTTTAGCATTACTATAATATAATTTTTGAAAGTCGTCACAATTTAAGACTTCATAATATTTGTTAGCCAGATAATTTAAGGAGCAATAAACTCCTTCTTTTCTACAAGGTAATTGTCTGTCTCCTGGTTACCCAAACTGGTATAGGCTATTTTTTCCAATTTACCGGCTTTTTGGCTATAATTAGATTAGATATTTCATGACATAAAGGAAAAAGATTATGACTGCAGACCTGCAAAATTCAAGACATCAATTAGGAAGACTGGTTGGCGTCAATAAGCGTGAAAATTACTATGAGCTTCATTACGCGACCGGCGAGATCGCCCGCGTCTACTTGATCGCTAATGGCATCTTCCGCTACTGGCTGGATCCAAGTCAAGAATTTGCCGAAACTAACGACATGCTGGTCAAAGGCATTGAGCCCGACCCGCAATGTTTCGCCCGGGCCACGGCCCACGCGACCAGCGACATGTTCATCATCACCACTGGCAGCTGCAAGTTGATTTTCCAGCAGAAAACCGGCAGCTTCAGCATCTTTGACGAGTCTGTCCACCGGCCGCGGATGGTCCAAGCTTCCGCCCTCGAACTGAGCGGCAAGCACAGCATCGAAATCTTGAAGCAAGGGAAAAACGAATACTACTACGGTGGCGGGGTCCAAAACGGCCACTTCAGCCACAAGGGTGAAAAAATCACCATCAAGACCGACGGTATCACCGGGGCTGACGGCGTTCTAGCTGCCGTGCCTTTCTTCTGGACCAACGCTGGCTTTGCCGAACTGCGCAACACGACCGCGACTGGCCACTATGACTTCGGCCGGCAAAATTCCCAGCTCACCATCCTCAGCCACAGGACCCCGGTCTTTGACAGCTACTATATAATAGGAAACTCTCCGCAAGAATTGCTGTCCAGCTTCTATTATTTGACCGGCAAGCCCTTCATGCTGCCCAGCTACGCCCTCTCCTTCGGCCACCTCGGCAACTTCCTTGACGGCTCCTGGCAAGAAGCTGACGGCAAGGGTCATGAAGCAGTCCGCTTTGAAGACAACCGCTACTACTCAAGAAAGACGGAAAACAGTGGCCGCTTGCCAAGCCTAAACGGGGAACAGGACTACCAGTTCTCCGCCCGGGCCATGCTGGACCGCTACCAGCGCTGGGGCTTCCCATTATCCTGGATCATCCCTAACTACGAAAGCCAAACTGCCGCTAAGCCCGATGACTTTGCCGCCTTTGCCAGCTATGCTCAAAGCCGCAACTGCCATCCAGGCTTCTGGAGTGAAAAGGGCCAGCCTTTAGCCCACCACAGCGAATTTGCCGCGGTCGACGACCCAAGCAGCGACTTGACCGCCGTCAATTCCGACCTGGCTAAGGAAAATCCGAAAGCCAAGCCCCTTACCCTGGTCCGCGACAGCCTCCTTCCTTACCAAAGCCAGGCTGCCCTGGCCTTCGGCGATGTCAGCGGTGACTGGTCCAGCATCAAAACGCAAATCTCTACCTTATTAGGTGCTGGTCTGTCTGGCCTGCCCTTCATCGGGGCCGCTGCCGGCGGCAAGCACGGCCAGGAAAATGCCCAAGTTGCCGTCCGCGACCTGGAATGGAAGACCTTTACCCCGCTTTTCTTCGCTATTGACGACCAAAGCCCCCTCAGCAAGACGCCTTTCGCCTTCAACAACAAGGTCTCCCGGATCATGAAGGCCTACCTCGGCCTGCGTGAGCAGCTGAAGCCTTACCTTTACGCTCTCAGCCGCCAGACCCAGGACGGCCTGCCCCTGGTCCGGCCCCTGCTTATGTCCTTTCCGCATGAACAGGTTGGCTACGGCCGGGACTTTGCCGATGAATTCATGCTGGGCGACCAATTGCTTGTCGCGCCAATCGTCAACGGCAAGTCTGACAATCGAGGCCTAAGCGTCCGCGACCGGATCTACCTGCCCGACAAGCAGACTGTCTGGATCGACCTCTTTACCGGCGACCGCTTGATGGGCGGCCGGGTCTACAACCGGCGCAAGTACCCCCTTTGGCAATTGCCCGTCTTCGTCAGAGGCGGCAGCATCTTCGACCTGGGCAGCCGGCGCTTCGTTCTCTACCCGCAAGGCGACGCCACCATCAGCACCTACAGCGACAACGACCAAAGCGACTACAAGCACAACAGCGCCCAAACCGTCATCCGCACCCATGTGGCCGACAGCAAGCTGCGCGTGATCATCGAACCGACCACCGGCTACTACCCGAACATGGCCATTAAAGAGCAAACCTTCTTATATATATACTGTGACCAGCACCCAGATGAAATCCAGCTCCGGGCCGGCGACGAGGAAGTCGTTACCTTGACTGAATACGGCACGCCGGAAACCCTGCAAAGAGCCAAGGAAGGCTTCTACTACGACAACAAGTTCTGCTGGCCGGAAGGCTTCAAGGACTTGGGCGCAACGCCTCGCCCGGCTTTGATCATCAAATTGCAGGAGCGGGACATCAAGCAGGAAAAGCTGGAAATCCTGGTAAACAACTTCCGCTTCGCCAATGAGCAGCTGGTTCACCAGATAACCGACGCCGCCCTGCCCCTGCCGGGCAAGGTTGAAGTCGACCTGGACAAGATCAGTGCCCACTCTTTGACGGTCAAGTGGGCCCAGCGGACGCCTAGTGTCCAGATTGAATTGAACGGACTGCTCTACACCGGGATCAGCGGGAACATCTTCACCTTTACCGACCTGGCCGCCAACACTGGCTACCGGTTGCGCCTGCGCTATGAAGCTGGCTACAAGGTATCCGAATGGTCCGACCTCTTGCAGGTCAAGACCAAGCGGGACCCGCGGGACTTTATCATCTCCAATGTCAAAGTCACTTCTAACCAGGAAAGCGCAAGCGGCCACCAGCTGAAAAACCTCCTGGACCGGAGAATGGCAACCGACTGGCAAAGCACGGGCAAACCAAGCGAAGACCAGCCGCTGACTTTGACCTTCAGCTTCCCGGACCAAACAGAATTAAACAAGCTGATCTACGTGCCAAGAGCCAGCAGCCGGGATGGTCGGCCTTTGCGGATGCGGGTGGAAATCTCCACCGATGGGGAAAACTTCACCAGCTACGGGACTGACTACCAGTTTAAGAGCGACTGCAAGAACAAGGTTATCGGCCTCAGAGGGGTCAGCGCCAAGGCTGTCCGCCTCAGCATTCTGGAAACGACCGGCGATTACGCTACCGCCAGTGGCATCGACTTCTACCGGCCCCTTAAATAAGCCGTAATTTTTTGATATTTTTAGACAAAAAAACAGTGGAAAGCTTCGTAAGGAAGCTTCCACTGTTTTTCTTTAATCGAATCCGAGATATTCTCAGATTCTTTTCGCTGAGAAGGCAAGAATTGAATGAAATGTTGTTCGGGTTTGTGTGTTAACCGTTGTCAGCACCTGCAGTAATCCCACTGACGTAGAACTTCTGCATGATGACGAAGAGGATCGTGATTGGGATAGCGGTGATGACACAGCCGGCCACGAATTGGGCGAAATAGGTCGTCGCGCTCCCCTTTGAAGAAGAAAGCATGTTGTACAGACCATACGCGATCGTGTAGGTCTTTGGGTCACCTGAAGTTGAGAGGATGATCCCGGAGAAGATGAAGTCTACCCATGGTGCCATGAAAGTCGTTAAAGCTGTGTAGACGATCATTGGCTTGGAGAGCGGCAGGCCGATCTTAGTGAAGACCTGCCATTTGGTTGCACCATCCAGTTCAGCTGCTTCATCCAGTGACCGCGGGATAGTGTCGAAGAAACCCTTGGCAACGTAGAAGCCAAGGCCGGCACCACCGACGTAGACCAGGATCAAGCCGCCCAGGTTCAGCATATTCAGCCCCTTCAAGATGTAGTAAAGGGCGATCATAGACATAAAACCAGGGAACATGCCCAAAACCAGGGCAATCTGCAGGAATGGCTTGCGGAGTCTGAAGCGTAAGCGGGACAGGACGTAAGCAACCGAGATTTGGAAGAAGGTTGACAGAGTGGCGGAAATGATGGCCACAAGCAAAGTTTTGATAATCCAGTGCAGATATGGGAACTGGGAGTTGGTAAAGATCCCGATATAGTTCTGGAAGGTCCATTTTTCAGGGAAGAAAGTTGAGATAAAGCCAGTGTCGTTGTATGAGAAGCTGGCCAAAACGATCCAGAAGATGGGGATCAGCCACAAAATTGCTAAAATCGTCAGCAATAAATATCTGAAGAAAAGGGATACTTTTCTCTGGTTAGAGTAAGACTTCAATTTTATCCCTCCTTAAACGCAGTGGTGTGACGGTAAGCGATCAAGGAAATCGTCGCACTCAAGATGAAGATCAAGATGCCCAGAACGGCTGAGGCGTTGTAGCGCTGCTGCTGACCGAAGGTCAGGTTGTAGAGCCAGTTGACCAGAAGGTCGGTTGAGCCGGCACCGTTGTAGTCGTTGTTCATTGGCTTACCACCAGTCAACAGGAAGATAACGTTGAAGTTGTTGATATTGCCGATGAATTGCTGGATCAAGGACGGACCCATGACAAAGAGGATCTGCGGGAAGGTAATGTTGTGGAAAATCTGGAAGACGTTAGCCCCGTCGATTCTCGCGGCTTCAATCTGGTCTTGTGGCAGGTTTTGGATAATCGCCATGGAAACCAGCATGGAAACCGGAATACCAATCCACATATTGACGATGATAACCGTCAGCCGGGCTACCCAAGGGGCAGCTTCATTGTCGATGAAGTGAAGCGGCCCTAAGATCCAGCCCCAGTTTTGCAACAGAGTGTTCAAAGGCCCCTGCGCGTCCAGGAATTGCGCGATCAGCAGCAAGGAAACGAATTGCGGTACAGCGTAAGCCACGATGAAGATCGTCCGCCATACTTTCCGGTGCTTGATCCCCTTGTCAATCTAGAAGTTCATCAGATCGTAGACCTTCTGCCTTAGGGCCGGGTTCTTCCAGTTGAGGTCCGGCTGCTCTTTGGCAAAAAGGTGGAGGTAGTACTGGACAACCTGGCCGTCATATTCCCAGGCGCTGCCGGAAAAAGCCGACTTGAGCTCATTGGCCTTGTCTGCCCAGACATAGTAGTCGTGTTCCGGAGAGGAAGGATTTTTCCGGGCTTCGATAAACCAATGGTGCTGGTCAAAGGTGTGGTTGACCACCAGGTCCATCACGATCCGGATCCCCCGCTTCTTGGCCTCACTGATTAATTCTTCCATGTCCGCCATGGTCCCGTACTGGGGGGGTGTCGATGGCTTCGTAGTCGGCGATGTCATAGCCGTTGTCCACGCCTGGTGACTTGTAGACCGGGTAGAGCCAGATGGCGTCGATGCCCAGGTCTTGCAGGTAGTCCAGCCGCTTGATGATCCCCCGCAGGTCGCGCCGACCCCGTCGCCGTTTGTGTCCTGGAAGGACTTGGGATAGATCTGGTAGATCACGGCCTGCTTCCACTCTCATCTAAATTCAGCTGAAGCGCTACCATTTTTTCTACAAGTTTAGTATAGGAAAAACAAGCGCGGATGCAAGCAGTTATCGCTAACCAAATCAAAAAAGAGCTGCCCGGGCAGCTCTCGTAAATAATAAATCCATTTTTCGTCTATTGGTAAAGCTGGGTCAGCTTGTACTTGTTTTCATCGTAGTTGATCCCGGAGAAAAGGTGGTCCAGCCACTCCAGGCTCAAATTGAACCAGCGGGCCGTGTGAGGGTTGCCCTGCCAGAAGATGTCTTCCGTGGACAGTTCCGGAGTGGCCAAAGAGTAGCCGTGGTAGCCGATGTCAAACATGTGGGCCTCGCACTTGACCTTGTTTTTGAACAAGGCTTCTTCATAGGCCATGGCATTGGTCGGCAGGCAGATCGGGTCGTTCCAGGACTGGAAGATGAAGGTTGGCGGCGTCTTCGGACTTACCCCCAGGGCCGTGTCGACCAGCTTGGGGTCAGGCGGCAGGGCCCCGTCAGCCCGGCCGCCGATTTCAAAGGCCACCTTGTGGACGTCAGTCAAAGGATAACCCAGAATCGTGGCATTTGGCCGGACCTGGTCCCCTTCATAGCCATACCTTTCCTGGTATTCAGCTTCATCAGCCAGGTAGTTGGCCGCGCTGACAATATGGCCGCCGGCGGAAAAGCCAATGGTCATGATCTTGTTTGGGTCAATCTGGTATTCAGCAGCGCGTTCGTGGTAGTAGTTGACCGTGCTGAGAACGTCCAGACCGGCATCAGGATAGATCATCCCTTCATCTTGCAAAAGATTGTAGCTGACCACGCAGGCGTTGAAGCCCCGGCTGACATAGGCCAGGGCCACCGGCTCACCTTCCTTGACGGAGAGGTGGGTGAAGGAGCCGCCCGGCACGACGATGGCCAGGGGGCGGAGCTTGTTTAAGGGAGCGTGGCTGCTTTTAACCGTGTAGGTCTGCAGCTGGTAGGTCCGGCCGTTAAAGTTCTTGATCTCTAGTTTTTTCGTTTCCATTTTTTGCCTCACTTTGCCGGCTCATCCCCTTGGCCAGCAAAAAGGTCGCCAAAGGAACCGTCAGCAGCACACCGAGCAGAGAATACATGATGATCAGTGCTTCGTTTACAAAAAGTTTATCATTAATTACCTCACTAAAGGAATAGTGGAGCCGGTAATACCATAAAAAGAGGGACAAAAAGCTGCCAAACATCCCGTAAATGATGGTGTTCATGGCCGTGCCCAAAACGTCGTAGCCGATGGCTGCCCCGCTCTTCATCAGCTGCTCTTCCGTAATATCCGGCTTGGCCTTCTTCAGTTCCAAAATCCCCGAACTCATCGACACGGCGGCTTCCGCCACCGCCCCAAGGGCGGAGAAAATGGCCACGGTAACGGCGATCTGCCCGTAGCTGATCCCCGGCATCTGGGAGTGACCCAGGAGGATTTCCCCGGCTTCCGGCCCCAAACCGGCGGCTTGGGCCAGGTATTGGATGCCTAAGATCAAGACGCTGACGAGGGATAAGACGATCAAAGAGGCATAGAAGGAATTTTTAGCCACGGTATAGTCATGGGTGCCCAGGAAGATAATCGTGATCAGCTTAAGAGGCACGAAAATCGCGGTGATGATGGGAATGCTCAAGCCCCAGGAGATAAGCATGGCCACCAGGACCAGCAAGAGGCTGTTGATCAAGACGCTGAAGAAGCTGCGGATCCCGGTTTCCCCGCCGATGATGGTCATCAAGATGGCCAAAACGATGATTAAAGCGCCAAGGCTGCTCATTCTTGCTTACCCCCTTTCTGCGGCTTTTTTAAAAAGAGGAGGCTGCAGAGGCTGGCAAAAACGATGGTCAAAACGATCCCGATTGCTGAAACCGCGCTCTGCGTCGCCCCTAAGGACATGGTGAAGTTAAAAGTCGTCGCGATAGTGTTATTGTCCCGGAAGTACAGGATTGTTTCCGGCAGGGCTTCAGAAATGAAGATCAAGACCAAAACATTGATCAAAGGCCCCATGATCTCCTGCCCCATCGTCCGTCCGCTGGCCAAAAGCTCCTTAACGGTGATCTCGGGCTTGTGCTGGATCAGTTCATACAGGCTGGAAACGATGTCCGTCGCCTCGTCCATAACTGCCCCAAGTACCCCCAGCAGGGCCTGGGCCATGAAGATCCCCCGCGTGTCCTGGGTGGCATAGTCGCCCATTTCATAGTTGAGGTAGGTCTCCCCGGTCAGTTTGATAACGGCATAGCAGAGGGCAAAAGAGACAAAGACCCCGAGCAGGGTTGCCAGCCAGGTGACCAGCATCTTTTTGTTCACCCCCTGCACGATAGCCAGGCTGAAGAAGGAGAAGACGATGTCAGCCAGGGAGAACATCCAGATGATCCCGGCCCCGTTGACCGCCACGTCCCACAAGATCAGGCAGTAAAACAGGATCCAGCTGATAGCCATGGAAACGATCAAGTGCCAGCTCCGCCGGCCGACTACCGCCACCATCAAGGCCAGGGTAATAGCCAAGGTCATGACCAGGATCCAGTCTCTTTTTGGTGAAACTAGGGCCAGGCTGCCGTCAGTCACTGTCACGAAGACCCGCTCGCCTGCCCGGTACTTCTGGGTGACCAGCTGGGAAGGGTAGTAGGTGTTGACCGTTTCAAAGGTCTGCCCTTTGTACTTGCCGATCAAGACTTGAACGTGCAGGTACTGCCGGCGTTCTTCATCCTTGTTGCCGTAAATATCAGTTTCTTTTTTCAGCAGGCGGTCCTTGATCTTCGTGTCCGTGATCACCGCCACCGGGTTCTTGTAGCCGGTCGTCTTAAAATAGGTCAGCGCGGCCAGGCCCAGACCCAGGGCCAGCAGGACCAGGGCGGCCAGGATGCTCTGCTTTTTCGTTTCCATCCTCTTTGTATTTGCCTTTCCATTTTTTGCTTATTTTTAAGTGACAGTCAGTCCCTTATTATTTTAAGCAAAAAAAGGACCGCTTTCGCGGTCCTTTTTGATTTTTAAGTATAATTTAGCAAATCACGCCATTATTTGAAAATCTTCTTCCACCAGGGAGTCTTCTTGGGCGCCAGCTGCATGTCAGCCAGGGTCCGGTAGGTTGGCGCCCCCTTGGCCGCGTTCTCCTGGGTCCGGCTGAGCAATTCCTTGTGAACTTCCTGGTCACTCTTGGCCATGTCAGCCACGACCTGGGCCCTTTTCTGCTCCGGAGTGACTGGCTCATCTTCTAAAAAGCCGTCATCAAAATCCGGCAGGTCCAGGACATCAGCCGCTGGATCAAGGGAAGCTTCCGGCTTTTCCGCTGCCTTAGCCGCTGTCAGCTGGGCCAGCTGCTCTTTCAGTTCAGCAATTTCCTGGTCCTTGGCGGCCAGGGCAGCTTCCAGCTGGTCTTCCCTGGCTGTCTTGACCGGTGCTTCTTCCTTTTCACCAGCAAAAAGTTCCTGGGCCGCCTGGTCGATCTTCTGCCCTGCCTTGACCAAGTCCTGCATTTGCTTCAAAACTGTCAAGTCTTCCGGCCGGTAGCGGCGGGTATTCTTGACCCGGGGAAAGTAAGCTGGTGAAGCAGCCTTCTCCACCGCCTGCGAATACTTGCGCAGGGTGTTCTCGCTGACCCCAAGGGCCTGGGCGGCTTCACTGGTCTTCATCTGCTCACTTTTCTCACTCATGTTCTGACTTTCTTTCGCAAAAAAACTAAATTTTCAAAGTACTTTTTTCTTAGTCGTGCTTGCGCAGGAGGGTCTTCTTGTGGGCGTAGCGCTCTTCAGCCAGCCTGATCAAGCGGGTGATCAAGTCTGGGTAAGAAATCCCGGCTTCTTCAAACAGCTTCGGGTACATGCTGATGTTGGTAAAGCCTGGCAGGGCGTTCAATTCGTTGAAGATGACTTCCCCGTCGCTTTCTCTAAGCATGGAGTCAACCCGGGCCATGCCGCTGCACTCAGTGATCTGGTAGATCTTCAAGGCGTTTTCCTGGACCTTTTCCGCGGTTTCTGCCGGAATCTGGGCTGGAATCTGCAGGGTCGTGGTTGATTCTGTGCTGTACTTGTTTTCGTAGCTGTACCAAGTATTGTCGGCGTTGATGATCTGGCCGACCCCGGAAACTACCGGGTGGTCGTTACCCAAAACGGCGGTTTCAACTTCAGTGCCTACGATTCCTTCTTCAACCAAAACCTTGTCATCGTACTTAAAGGCTTCGGCCAAAGCTTCAGCGTAGTTGCTGTCGTCAGTTACGTGAGTGATGCCGACGGAAGAACCCTGGTTGGACGGCTTGACGAAGAGGTTGCTGGTGCCCAGCTGGCCGCTGACCCAGTCGTAGCTGAGCTTTTGGTTCTTGGCGTCCTCATATTCGTAGCGCTTGATAGATACCCACTTGGCTACCGGCACGCCGGCTCTTTGGGCCAGGATCTTGGTGAATTCCTTGTCCATGGTTACGGCTGCCGCTAAAACGTCAACCCCGACGAAAGGCTTGTCGATCAAGCGGAAGAGGCCCTGCAGGACCCCGTCTTCACCCAGGTTGCCGTGGACGATTGGGAAGAGCACGTCCAGTTCCGGCCGGGAAGCCAGCTCGATCAAGTTAGAAAGGTTGGCCGTCTTGTCATTTTTTTCCACCATGTAGCCCGGCTCTTCCAGAACCTTGTATGAATCAGCTTCACTGGCCACGTAGCCGGAGTTCGTGATCCAGATCGGGTGCACGTCAAACTTGTCCTTGTCGATTGCCTTGTAGATGTTGCCGGCTGAAGTGATTGAGACTTCGTATTCGGAGGAGTTCCCACCAAAAATCAAACCAACTTGTGTTTTTTTCGTCATTGTTTCGTCTCCTTTTATCAATCTGTATTATACCGAAAACTCGGGCTTTTGGCGCACTTTCCGGGCAAATTTTAAGTTTTTTTAGTGCAAGCGCTTAATGGCGAAAAAAGCAAAAAATCAGCTATAATATAAACTAGAAAGGGGTTGATGAAGATGCGTCATAAACCAGTACTGCTTTTACTGCCGGCAATCCTTCTGGCAGTAGGGCCCACGGCTGTCCAGGCGGCGGAATTCACGCCGCAGGAACAGGCAGAGGTTCTCCGTTTTCAAAGAGAATACCAGGCCTTGAGCAAGACCGTCTACCCCCAGCAGAATATCTATGCCAGCAAGCCTTCCTTGAAGAATAAGTTCAAGGCGGGCAGCTTAAAGTCCAGCTACATCAACGAGCAAGTAGCCTACATCAACTACTACCGTGACCTCTTCGGCTTAACTGCCGTCAAAACAAGCAGCCAGGGCAACAAGAATGCCCAGACGACGGCTGCCGTCATGGCCGCCATCAATGCCAACCCGTTCGTCAACCAGCACGGGCTGCCAAATGAGAAGAAGCCAAGCTACATTTCCAAGAAGAACTGGCTTTTGGCCCAGGACGTTTCCAACTCGGCCAACCTCAACTTCAATGCCAGCCCGCAGACGGCTGGGGACGTCGTGACCGACCTCTTGACCGACCGCTATAATCTGTCGGGTTCTGACACCGGCCACCGGGCCTGGCTGCTTTCCACCCGCTTAAGCAAGATTTCAGTCGGGGCAGCTTACGGGACCAACGGCTACCGCTACTCAGTCAACCAGGTCTTGAATGTGGGCGACAGCGCAAGAACTGCCAGCCGGGAAATGGTAGCCTATCCAAATGCCGGGGTCTTCCCCTTGGAGCTTTTAAATGGACAAAACATCGCCTGGTCTTTATACTTTTCAAACAAGGTCGTGACCTCAACCCCGAAGATCACCGTTACTGACGATGACACCGGCAAGACGGTCACCGCCAGCCAAGTGGCCAACTACAGCGAGTACGGCTTTGGCAACTTCCAGACCGTGATCACCTACTACCCAAGCAAGCTGCAGCTGACGGCCGGCCACAAGTATACGGTCAGAGCCGGTAACCTGGCCACTTACAGCTTCAAGCTCTTCAAGCAGAGCAGCAGCCAGACTTATTCAAGCAAGGTCTCCTCTTCCAGCACCCAGAGCAAGAACAAGGTCAGCCAGAAGGACCTGCAAAACAAGGGCCTGGCCAAGTACCTCTACAAGGTCGGCAAGAACATCTCCACCGTCAAGAGTAAGAAGATCACCAATGCCAAGGCAGTCAAGACGACCAGCAAAACTAAGAAGACTAGTAAGAAATCTAGCAAGAAGTCTAGTAAAAAGTCCGCGAAAAAGTCTAGTAAGAAGTCTAGAAAAAAATCTAGTAAGAAAGCTAAGGCTAAATCTAAAAAGACCAGTAAGAAAGCTGCCAAAAAGTCTACTAAGAAATCTAGCAAGAAGAAGTAAACAAGTAAAAGTATACGTTAAAGCAAAGCAGACAACCATGCACCAACACGACGAATTAAATTGTATCAGCCACGTGCCGTTTTTTAAGAACCTCCCCCTGGACCTGCGCCAGGACTTGGTTCACATTTCGACCCACCAGCAGTTTTTTAAAAAAGGGAGCTTGATCCACGCCCCGGGCGACGGCCGCCTGTCAGTCATGTCCCTGGACTCAGGTCGGGCCAAGGTCTACAGCCTCAGCCCCGACGGCCATGAGCAGGTCCTCAGCTTGATGCAGGAAGGCGACATCAACGGGGAGGAAAACCTCTTTGACACGGAAAACGATGACCTCTTCATCGAAGCCCTGGAAGACAGCACGGTCTGCTCCATCAACTATTTCGACTTCCAGGACCTTCTGCTCAAGTCCCCGGAGCTTTCCCTGTACCTCTTAAATGAATTCGGCAAGCGCCTGGTCAGCGCGCAAAAGAACGCCATGCGCCGCAACAGCCTGGAAGCTGGCCCCCGCCTCTACGCCAGCTTGAAAGACTACGCTGACGAAGCCGGCTCCGCCACCTTCACCCTTCCCTTGAAGAAGAAGGACCTGGCCAGCCTGCTGGGCATCACCCCTGAAACTCTCAGCCGGGAGTTCTCCAAATTAAAAAAGGATGGCTACATCGCCGCCAAAGGCAAGCAGATCACCATCCTTAAATAGCAAACTAAAAAGGCAAAGCCCAACGGCTTTGCCTTTTTGCTATCTTGAAGTCGCCTGCCATGGAATGGCACTGACCACGTATAAAATAACGCCGGCGATCACGAAGTCCAGGAAGACCCCGCTGGCGATTTCCAGCCAGTAGCCCAGGTCCGCCACGGTAATCACCGAAGTGTCCATAAAGATCGGCACCATGGCCAAGAGCCCGTAAACCAGGATGAACCAAAAGGCGGTCCACATCAGCCCGGCTGTCATGTCGTGAACCACTGCCCGCTTGGTGTGACTGGCAAAAGCCTCCCGCAAAATCGAGACTACGGCCACCAGACAGAGCGGGATCACCAGCAGGTTGACGATCCGGATGATCGTGATCAAGTTGGCCTCTAACATGACCGTGGCCAGGTCAAAGGCATTGCTGACGATGGGGACTGAAGAATCGCTCTGCTTCTTCAGCTTCTTGCGGATAGCGGTCACCTGGTCGGTATCCGTCTGCTCCTTCTTCAAGATCACGGCCTTGATGTCTTTAGCCAGGTCTAGATTGCTGGTATGGATAAAGTGCCAGCCATACTTGTAGTCGATGATCAAGTCGGCAACTTCCCTGGCCTGGTCATCAGAGATCAAGTTCTTTTCATCGCTGGACCCGTTGACGATTGTGGCCAGGCGGTTGAAGTGGCTGTTGACCTGCTGGCTGATCACGACCGTGTTGCTGTCGGTCTTGATGGTCTCCTTCATAAAAGCAGGATTCAGGAAAGTTCCCGTGGCCAGCAGCAAGCTGAGCAATAAGAAAGCTATAAAGGCCAAGGGACGCTTGTATTCTAACGCGTTGTCCACGATTTCATAGTTGTTCCTTCGTCTGTGCGTTCCGGAACTTTCTGCCATGCGCTTGCTCCTAACTGTAAATTACCTTGCCTTCGTCAAACATGGTGTCGATCGCGTGGTGGACCTCACCGATGTTGATGTCGTCAATAATCCTGTGACCTTCTTCCAATACGACGTCGATTTCCGCAGGATCCGCGTGCAAAAAGCCGTACATCAGGGAACTGGTTGAGTAGTCCGCCATTTGTTCGGCGTTAAGACCGTGCTTTCCCCGGTCACGATACAAACGGCCAACCCCCGTAATGATAAAGGCAATCCCGGTCCGGATTTCCTGGTAGTTGCTGTATTCGGAAAAAGCATTGTGGGACTTCATCCATTCGTCCAGCATCCGGCTCCAGTTGTCCAAAGAAGTCTGGTCAGTAAAAGCCTCCGTAATTACCCGGTCCAGGCCCTTGTCCGCCATCCCCAAAGTCGCGATCGTGTAGATTAAAGCGTCCACCCGGGTGAAGGGGTTCTTCTTTGGCGCGTGATAGTTTATTCCTACCTGGTCCCACATAGTATTGAAAAAGTTTCTGACAATGTCAGTCATCAGTCTTGCCTTGTGGGGGTAGTAAGACTGCAGTAGAGACTTGGAAATTCCTGAGTTCTCCGCGATCGTCTGCAAGGAAACATTGTCAAAGCCATTGGCTCTGATCAAACGGAAGGTGTTGTCCAAGATCTCCCGCCGTCTCTGCATGTTCTTTCTTCTTGCCATCGATCATCTCATCCTCTCTGTAAAAGTTAATAAAATTATAGCAAGATTTCCTTGCCTAATTACAGCAATAACACTCGCTTTTACCCAAATCTGTTATTTTTCTTGTTTTATTAAGTCACATTCCAAAAAACAAAATAAACAAAAACAGGAGACCGCTAGCGGTCTCCCGGTTTATCGCGCTTTAGTCTTTGGTGAAGCGGTTTTGTTCATCAAAAATATCGTGAATTGAGCGATCGTTGTAAATATGGTCAATCCCCTTGGCCAGCAAGCGGTCAACTGAGATCCGGACCATCCGGTCAGGATACTTTTCATGCTTGATGGTATCCGTAACCACAATTTGTTCCAGCGGCAAGCCATTCAAGATCTTGATCGCGTCTTGTGAAAGCAAGGCGTGAGTAGCAGCCACGTAAACCTTGGTCGCGCCGGCAGCGAAGACTGACCGGGTTGATGAAGCCAGGCGGGTGCCAGTGTCGATCAAGTCGTCAACGATGATGCACTTCTTGCCCTTAACGTCACCGATCATGTCGTGGACGCTGTCATCGTAGCGGGCCCCGCGCTGGTCAACGATGGCGATCGGCGCGTTGAAATACTGGCCGAAGACCCGGGCCAACTTGGTCCCGCTGTGGTCTGGTGAAACAACGACCACGTCGTCGTCATCCTTGGCCGCAATCCCGTTGTCCAAGAAGTATTGGGCCAAAAGCGAAATCGCGTGCAGGTGGTCAACCGGCACGTTGTAGAAGCCCTGGATTTGGGAAGCGTGCAAGTCAATGGTCAATACCCGGTCGATCCCAGTCAGCTGGAGCAGGTTGGCAATCAGCTTGGCCGTGATTGGTTCCCGGGACCGGGTCTTGGTGTCGGAACGAGAGTAGGCCAGGTACGGGATCACGCAGTTGACCGTGTGGGCTGAAGCCCGGTGGAGGGCATCCAGGACAATTTCCAGTTCCATAAAGTTTTCATTGACCGGATCTTGAATTGACTGGATGACGAAAACGTCACAGCCCCGGACGCTTTCCGCGACGTTGACCTGGATTTCACCGTCGCTGAAGTGGTGAACCGTCGTTTCGATCAAAGGAACGCCCAGCGTGCTGGCTACCTTTTCGTTCAATTGCGGATTGCCGCCGAGCCCGATCACCTTCATCGGGTTGAGCAACTTATGAATTTCTTCTTTTGTAATTGATGTCATCATGAGCCCCTTAGAAACACTCTCATTAACAGAATCTATTGTATCTACAGTAACATTATAGCAAAGGTTCGGCTTTGATCGGCCTTTTTCTCATTATTCCTTGCAAAAATCTTTGATCAAGTCCAAAATCTTCAAGCTGTCTACCACGTAGGAATCGTGGGTCTGCCGCGGCATCAAGGCCAGGCGGCCATTTGGAATCAAACTGCTGTACCAGCGGACATGTTCGACTTTGACCCAGTCATTTTCCCCGACCACGCAGAGAACGGGAATCTTGATCTGCTCCAGGCTTTCCGGCTCCATGTAGGATTCGGTAAGTTCCACCCGGCTGTCGCGGTCAAAGCGGAGAAAGCGCCGGACCCCTTCAGTCAAGTAGTGGTACTTGTGGATCCCCCGGCCGTCGATGAAGACCCCGGCCACGACCGCCTTGCCCAGGATATCGGGCTGCTGGCTGGCCAGCATCAGGCTCACCAGACCGCCGGAGTCATAGCCAAAGACGTAAGGCTGCTCCAGGCCCAGCTCCTTGATGAAGACAGCCAGGTCTTCCACTTCAGTCTGGTAGTGCTCAGCCCCGTCGCCGCCGCTTAAGCCGTGCCCCCGCATGTCCAGGGTATAGACCGTGTAATACAGTGACAAAGGCGCGATCACCTTGCTGTACATTCCACCGTCCAAGTGGTGGCCGTGCAGCAGGATCAGGGGCTGGCCCTGACCGAGCTTTTGGTAGTAAAGATCGACTCCATTAACTTTGATGATCATCTTTGATCCTTTCCCTTACATAACTGCCTTGGTATTCCTGGGTTTGCGGCCGCTTGCTGAGGACTTTTCTGCCACAAATGAGAAAAAATACTCTTGTAAATCGAAATATTGGCCCCCACGATGCTCCAGAAGTGGTCCCAGCTGACCGTGTGCACCGCGCTGTCGGCTCTTTGCCAGTAGTGGTAGAGCGGCACGGAGCTGTAGTAGCAGCCTTCCGTCTGCATCAGATAGTCAATATTGAAAACCTGGTCTTCCATCAAGTCCAGGTCCTCGTTAAAACGCAGGTGCAGGGAGCGGACCAGCTGGGTCTTGTAGCACTTGTTCCAGGTATAGCCCTTAACCGGCGAATGGGCACTGCCCAAGACCTTTAACACGGCCTCAAGCCGGGTCAATTCCCCCTCAACCGGTTTAGTAATCGGCACGGACGGCTTCCCTGCCTGGTCGACATAATAGCCGCAGGTTACCATGTCATCGTCCGGGTGGCGGTCAAAAGCCTTGATAAAGTAGTCCGTGTAGTCTGGCTCAACCCAGTCGTCTCCATCGTGAAAAATACAATACGGCGTGTCAACCATGTCCAGGCCTAAGTTCCGGGCAGCGGCCACCCCTTCATTGGCCTTGCTGACCAGGTCGAAGGATTGGAAGCGGTCCTGGTAGCTGGCCGCGATTTCCGCGGTTGAGTCAGTTGAGCCGTCGTCAATGACCAGCAGCTTGAACTGCTGGTTCTTCTGCTCAAGCAAACAGTCCAAGGCTCTGGCCAGGTATTTCTCTTGGTTGTAAACAGTCATGATGACCGTCAGCTTCAAATCGGCATTCGCTCGCAAAGCCGCATCCCCCCTCTCCAAATCTATCCTTTTCATTATATCATCTTCGCCAGGAATCTGCCGCCAGCCGGGGCCAGCTTAAATTTTTGCTAAGGGAGATACCCCCAAAACAAACTCTAGTATAATTATAGGCGGAGCATGAAAACAGAAAGCAAGGAGACTTATCAAAATGAACACGAAAATCAAGAAAATCATTACGGCCTGCGCCCTCTTCCTGGGCCTGGGCTTGACGGCTGGCAGGGTCTCTGCCGCCGAAGACACCACCCCGGTTATTACCCTGGGGACGTCATTAACTGCCAGCCAGAAGCAAGGCACCCTGGACGTTTTAAAGGGGGCCCTCAGCGACTCCAGCAGCTACAACACCTTGACAGTAACGGGCAGCGACCTGGTTACCTACCTGAACCCGTCCGGCAGCTCCTTTACCTCTTCTTCCGGGGTCTGGTCCAGTGCTGCCATTGAAAAAACCAGCTCCGGCAGCGGGATCAACGTCCGCATCCTCAACTACAACGGGCAAAACAACATCACTACCATCACCGCCAACCAGTACCGAAACGCGGCGATAACGGCCGGGATCACTGACGCCAACATCTACGTCACTTCCGCGATCCCGATCGATGGTTCCGGCGCCCTGGCCGGGATCTACAAGGCCTACGCCAAGAGCGGGGAGAAGCTGAACCAGAAGCAGATCACCGCGGCCCAGAACGAATTGAACACCTTAAGCGGGATCACCAAGGAAAACAAGGGCAAGGACGGCTACTCTGACGCCCAGCTCAACAATGCCGTGGCCGGGGCCAAGAAGGAAATGGCCCAAAAAGGCTCAAACATCACCAAGAACCAGATCATCACGATCGTCAACAACCAGATCGAAAACAACAATCTGACCAACGTGATCACCAACAAACAGAAGCAGCAGATCGTCAACATCCTGGTTGAGATCCGGGACTCCGGCGCCCTCAACTCCTCTTCTTTCAAGCAGCAGGCCAGCCAGGCCATGAGCGCCATCCAGAAGAGCGCCAAGGGGATCTTTGCCAAGCTGAACACCAGCGAAAACCGCAACGCCCTGCAGAAGCTCTGGGACGCCATCGTCAACTTCTTTACCAGCCTCTTCTCCAGTTTGAGCAAGTAATGAAGCAATTGAAGCTGGACGATATCTGAAAAATTAAATATTCATGCAAAAAGCCCGCGCCAAGCGCGGGCTTTTTCTGTCTCTGCCTTACATCTGGTCCATGTACTTGTTGAGCAGGCCGTCGACAAAGTTGTTGCCGGCACTGTTAGCGTGCCCCTTGACCCATTCAAATTCCGGCTGGGCAAACTTGGCCATTTCCTTGGCAATCTCCTGCCAGAGCTCGCGGTTGGCAACGGGTGACCCGTCCGCCTTCTTCCAGCCCCGTCTCTGCCAGCCCTTGATCCAGGCCGGACCCTGGTCATTGTCGCTGACGGCCTTGATGACATACTGGGAGTCTAAAGAGAACAAGAGGGGCTGGTCATTTAAGCCCAGTTCTTCCAGCTTCTTCAGGCTTTCCAAAAAAGCGGTCATTTCCATTTCGTTGTTGGTGGCCCCAAAGCGGCCGCCGCTGGCGGACAGCTTCTGGCCGCCATATTCGATCAAATAAGCCCAGGCTGCCTTATCGTCTGCCTGCACGTGCCCGCCCTTGTGGGTCCCGTTGTTCCGGCAGCCCCCGTCGGTAAAAATGTGGGCGGCATACTTCGAACTTGCCGCAAATTCTTTTTGGCTTTCAGCCTGCTTTTTCTTGCTTCCGCCCTGTCTGACCTTGGCGATCGCGGCCTGCAGCTTGTCCTCTGCTCCCTGCAAGGCCTTGAGGGCGTCTTCCGGGTTCATTTGCTGGTAGTCCAGGGCCTCCATTATATTGCTGAAGGACTTGTATTCTGCCCCGGGAAAGCCCTTGACCTGCTCTTCAGCTTCAGGCCAGCTGTGGTAGATTCCTGGCCGGTAGCCTTTTTTAACAACATAAACTTTCATCTGCTCCCTCTCTTCTGCTAAAATGGTATGATGTTTACAAAGCAATTGTATCAGAGAAAGGAGAGGCGACTGTGCTCTTTTTTAATTCTAAAAAGTATGCTGAAGAAACTGAAAAAAAGCGCGGCAAAAATCCCGATCCCCGGGACCACTCCCTGGCCATGATGTTCTTCTTGGGCATCCTGGCAACCTTTCCGCCTTTCCGGATCTTTCTGAAGCTGCGGGGCAAGCGGGTCAGCGACCTGGCTGAAAACCAGGCCAGCGGCTCTGACCAGGTTCCGATCATCTACGTCCATGGCTTCCGCGGCGGGGACTACACCACCAGGATGATGGTTGAAGACGCCCTCAAGCAAAAAGGGGACGCCCGCTTTTTGAAAGTCGAGGCTGACTTAACCGGCCGGATCAAGCTGACCGGATGCTATACCGGCGACAAGCAGCCCATCATCCAGCTGGCCTTCAAGGACCGGATTGTCGGCTACCAGGCCATCAACTACTATCTCAGCTTCATCCTACCTTTTCTGAGCAAAAAATACGTCTTTACGCGCTACAGCGCCGTGGCCCACTCCCTGGGCTCGCCCTGCGTGGTCGCTACAGAAATGCGCTATGCCAAGCGGAAAAACTTCCCCCACCTGGCCAGCTGCGCTTTGATCGCCGGCCCCTTCAACGGAGTCATGTACCTGGGCGACATCCCCAATGTCAACCGCCTGACGGAAAGTGGCCGGCCCAGCATGATGACCCCGCACTATTCCTACATGCTCCGCCACCGGCGGGACTTCAGCCCCAGCATCCGGGTTTTGAACATCTACGGCAACGTCCTGGACACGACCAATTCCGACCGCTTTATCTCCGTGGTTTCCGCCAAAAGCATCCGCTATATCCTGGCCCCGGACGCGGTCTACTACCAGGAAGTCGAGGTCCTCGGCGACAACGCCGAGCACTCGCAGATGCATGACGAGCCCTTCGTCATCGGCATCCTAAACCGCTTTTTAGGCTTAGATAAAATCAAGAAAGGACTTTAAAGTGACTGCCATCTCTTGGATCGATATTTGGCACATCATCTTCTTCGCCAACGCCATCCTGGCCCTCTGGACCGTCTTCCACAGAAAGCGGTCCGTGGCCGCCTCCTGGGCCTGGCTGATCGTCTTGATAATCCTGCCCGTAGTCGGCTTCATCATCTACGGCTTCGTCGGCCGGGGGATTTCCCAGGAAAAACTTTTTGCCATCAACCGGCAAAAGCACATCGGCCTCTCCAACGTGCAAAAAATGATCACCGAGGCCCCGGCGAAAATTGACCAAAGCGACACCTCCCCCAGCGCCCACATCTTGATCAAGTACCTGGACAAGGACCAGGAGTCGCCCATTACCAAAAACAACAAGCTCAAGCTTTACACCGACGGGCACGACAAGTTCCGGGACCTTTTCGCCGATATCCGCCAGGCCAAGTCCAGCATCAACGTCGAATACTACACCATCTATAACGACGCCATCGGCAACGAATTCCTCAAGCTTTTGATCCAAAAAGCCAGGGAGGGGGTCCAGGTCCGGGTCCTCTACGATGCCTGGGGGTCATTCGGGGCCTCCAAGAGCTGGTTCAACCAGCTGACTGAAGCCGGCGGGGACGTTTTGCCCTTCATCACCTCAAGAAACATGATTTCCCGGAACCGGATCAACTACCACCTCCACCGGAAGATCGTGGTCATCGACGGGGTTACCTCCTGGACCGGGGGCTTCAATGTCGGCGACCAGTACTTAGGCAGGAAGAAAAAATTCGGCTACTGGCGGGACACCCACCTCCGCCTGGTCGGGTCAGCCTCCCTGCTTTTGCAGGAAAGATTCGTGATGGACTGGAACGCTTCCGCCGTCAAGGAAGAAGAACTGATCAGCTTTGACGAGAAGCTCTTCCCTGACCTGGATGAAAACGACATCTCCAAGGGCGACATGGCCGTACAGGTTGTTTCTGACGGCCCCGACAACGACGAGCCTTACATGCGAAACGGCCTGGTCCGCTTGATGATGCTGGCCAGAAAGCGGGTCTGGATCCAGACTCCTTACTTGATTCCAGATGAGGCCATGATTGCCGCCTGGCAGATCCTGGCCAGCTCGGGGGTTGACCTGCGGATCATGATCCCCTGCATGCCGGACCACCCCTTCATCTACCGGGCAACCCAGTGGTACGCCAACCAGCTGGTCAAGATCGGGGTCAAGGTCTACACCTACAACAACGGCTTCATGCACGCCAAGACCATTATCGTCGACGACAAGTACGCGACTGTTGGCAGCGTCAACCAGGACTACCGGTCTTATGACTTGAACTTTGAAGACAATGTCTTCGTCTACGACCGAGCCTTTAACAAGGAGATGTCCGACCAGTTTGAAAAGGACATGGAGCAGTCAACCCTCCTCACGCCGGAGATGATCAAGAAGCAGTCCCGCTGGCTGCGGTCCCTGCAGAACTTCTCCCGCCTCTTGTCCCCGATTTTATAAAAAAGAACAAGAGAGAATAAAACAAGAAAACAGAAATTTAGAGCAGATAAAAATGGGTTAGTCACGCGACTAACCCATTTTTCTTACGTCAATATTTACCCCGCGTTCCAGGCGCTGCATCAAGAAAGAGACCACATCGCTGGCCTGTTTGTTGAAGCGGAGGTAGTAGATCTGGTGGCGGCTGGTTTCCAGGGCCGCGATCGACAGGTCGCCCACTTCCGGCGGCGCCGCGGTCAGGATCACCTGGCTGATTTCGCTGTATTTCAAAGTCCGGCGGAAGTAGCCGCTCAAAACCACCCGCTTGTCAGCAAAGCCCGACGTGGCTTCCAGGATCCCCGTCAAAATGAAGAGGGCCAGGAAGACGATGAAGCCGGGAGTTCCCAGTTCCAGGTAGCCCCAGCTGGCCCCCAGCCAGACCAATAGGATCGGCATGACCACCGCCGTCATCCGCCAGCGGGCCCGCAGGATCACTGTGGCCTGGCTGTACCAGCTGTAGCCGGCATAGGCCGCCAGCAGGGTGTCGGCGACCAAGTAAAATAACGTATCCATGGATTCACCTCAAGTATAATATCTTCTGCAACTAGTAGCTTAATTATAGCAAACCAAGCGCTTATAATAGAATCAAAAGGCATCAGCTGTTCTTTTAAGAAAGAGGCAAAAAATGGACCAAGCAAAACTTGCGGAATTTAAAGCAGACTTAAAAAAGGCCAAGCACCCTATCTTTTTGACCGGGGCAGGCGTGTCAACCCACTCCGGCATCCCCGACTACCGGTCTAAGACTGGCATCTACAACGGGGTCAGTGAGCCCCCGGAAGTCATCTTGAGCGAGGAGACCCTTTATGACCGGCCTCAGCTTTTTTATGACTTCGTCATACAAAACATGTACTTCCCGGACGCCAAGCCAAATCTGATCCACGAAAAGATCGCGGCCATCTGCAATGAAAAAGGGGCCCTCGTCACCCAGAACATCGACACCCTGGACCGGCAAGCCGGCAACCAGCACGTGACCGAATTTCACGGCAATCTCTACGATATCTACTGCTCCAAGTGCAAGCAAAAGGTCAGCTATGAGGACTACGCCAAGGGCTACAAGCACGAGTGCGGCGGGATCATCCGGCCCGGCATCGTCCTTTACGGGGAAGGTATCAACCCGGCCAATGTCAACCAGTCCATCCTGGAAATGCGGCAAAGCGACCTGGTCGTGATCGTCGGCACCAGCTTCGTTGTCTACCCCTTCGCCGGTCTCTTAGGCTACGCGGCAAAAGACGCCAAAATCTGGGCCGTCAACTTGACTGAGATCCCGGCACAAGGGATCAAGCAGCTGACCGGTGACGCCTTGGAGGTCTTTAAGGAAGTTTAGCCAGAGCTTCCTTAGCTGCCTCCTTTAAAACTACGGCCTGGTTGTGTTCTTCATCTTTAGCCCCGTACAAAAAGAGGACGTCCCCTTTTTGCAAAAGCTCTTGCAAATGCTCCACGAAAGGCGGCCATTCCGGATTGTCTGCCAATTCTTCTAGGTAATCTTGGCGGAAGTCCGGGTACCGGGCCGGGTCATGCTTAAACCAGATCCGCAAGTCCCGGCTGGGAGCCAGCTCTTTCTCCCACTCGTCTAAATTGGCGGCTTCTTTTTTGATTCCCCGGGGCCAGAGCCGGTCGACTAAGATCCGGTAGCCGGCGGGCTGCTCTTTGGCGTAGATACGGACAGTTTTGATCGTTGACATAGGCGCACGCTTTCTCTTAAAAACAGTTTTTATTACAGCTTTTACTACATTCCCTATTTTAGTTAGAAAGATTAATTAAGCAATGGACTACAGGAATTTTTTCACCGGCCGGCCCACCAGCGAGATCTGCCGGGATTTGATCGGCCGCCCCTTTTATTATCAAGCCGGCGGGGAAAAAATTGGCGGCTATATCGTTGAGTCCGAAGCCTACCTGGGCATATACGACCGGGCCGCCCACTCCTACGGGGGCAGAAGAAGCCATGCTAACGAGGGCCTGTGGCGGGCCGGCGGGACCATCTACATCTACTCCCAGCGGCAGTACGTCTTTTTTGACATCGCCTGCCAGGAAGAAGGCAACCCCCAAGGGGTCTTAATCCGGGCCATTGAGCCGGTCTGGGGCCTAGACCAAATGCTTAAAAACCGGGGCGGCAAAGACGGGGTCCTTTTGACCAATGGACCGGCCAAATTAATGCAGGCCATGGGGATCAAGTCAAGAAACTGGGACCTGGCCCCTTTGGCGGACTCCCCTTTCGTTATTGACTTGACTGAGAAAAAGCCGGCTAAAGAAATCGTTGCTTCGCCCAGAATCGGGATCGTCCAGGCTGACCCGGCCTGGGCCCAGGCGCCTCTGCGCTATTATGTGGCCGGCAACCCCTACGTCTCTGGCATGAAGAAACGGGACTGGGCGGATGATCACGGCTGGCTGTAAATAAGAAAAGGGCAATCACAAAAATTCAGGAAACTAATTTTTCTTGACTTTTTCTTAAAAGTAATTTAGCCTAAATGTAGTTAAAAATTATCCAATACAATAGAGGTCGCGATCGTTCACAAAAGCAAGGGGAGCTCACTGACAGTGTTGAGCCTTGTTATTAAGGGACATCGCCGAAATCAGCAGTGGGGTCGTGCGCGCTGTTGGTTGGGCTGCAGGAGAAAATTCTGCAGACTGTCCTAGTTTTCTAGGGAGCGCTATAATTTTTGGTATTCATACTGAATTTTACAGAATCAAAGCAAGCCTCATTGCATACCGCAATGGGGCTTTTTTCCCGCTTTTTATTGTATTTCATAACTACTAAAAGCATATCGGAGGTTTATTCAGATGAAGAAGCACAGCAGCTGGATCAGCGCCTTAATGGCGGCGGTCCTGACGCTTGTCCTAGCTGTCAGTTGGAGCCAGCCGGCGCAAGCCAGCGGCACCTTGAAGATTGGTATGGAAGCCAACTACGCTCCGTACAACTGGACCCAGACCACGTCCGCCAACGGCGCGGTCAAGATCGACGGGACCAGCTCTTACGCCAATGGTTACGACGTCAAGATCGCCAAGATCATCGCTAAGAAGCTGGGCAAGAAGGTTATCGTGGAAAAGACCCAATGGGACGGGCTTTTGCCAGCCCTGACCAGTGGCAAGATCGACTTGATCATTGCCGGGATGAGCCCGACGGCGGAAAGACGGAAGGCCATCAACTTTACCAGCCCATACCGGACCACCAACTTCGTGGTCATCGTCAACAAGCAGAGCAAGTACGCCAAGGCCAAGTACCTGACTAACTTCAAGGGGGCCAAGCTGACTGCCCAGCAAGGGACCCTGCACTACGACCTGATCAAGCAGCTGCCAGGGGCCAAGCGGGAACCAGCCTCCAAGGACTTTGCCGCCATGCGGGAATCCCTGGAAGCCGGCACGATCGACGGCTACGTGGCTGAAGACACGGAACTGACTTCCTTCCAGATGGTGGACTCCAACATTACCGGGGTCAACCTGTCTAAGATGAAGGGATTCAAGGTCTCCTCTTCTGACGCGGAAGTTTCCATCGGGGTCAAGAAGGGCAACGCCCAGCTGCTCAGCCAGGTTAACAAGGTTTTGGCCGGCATTTCCACTTCAGAAAGAAACAAGCTGATGAAGGAAGCCGTGCAGCAGCAGCCACAGACCAGCACCAAGAAGGAAAACTGGCTGGTTTCCATGCTGAAGAACTACGGGCAGATGATCCTAGAAGGGATCGGGATGACTCTCTTGATCTCCCTGGTCAGCACCATCGCCGGTTTCTTCATCGGTTTGCTGGTCAGCATCGTCCGGACTATTCCAGAACCAAAGAACAAGTTCAAGAAGGGCCTGTTAGCCTTCTGCAAGTGGCTCTTGTCCGTCTACGTTGAAATCTTCCGTGGCACGCCAATGATGGTACAAGCCGCGGTTATCTACTACGGGATCGCCCAGTTCTGGCACATCAACCTGAACAGAACGGTTGCCGCTTTGATCATCGTCTCCATCAACACCGGGGCCTACCTGGCCGAAGTTATCCGCGGGGGGATCATCTCCACGCCGAAGGGGCAGTTTGAAGCCGCCAGTGCTTTGGGGATGACCCACAACCAGAGAATGTGGAACATCATCCTGCCACAGGCTATCCGGAACTGCCTGCCGTCAATCACCAACGAATTTATCGTCAACATCAAGGACACTTCCGTATTGAGCATCATCTCAGTATCAGAACTGTTCTTCGTTGGTTCAACGATTGCCAGCCAGAGCTTCCAGTTCTTCCAAACCTACCTGGTCATCTCGGTCATCTACCTCTTCTTGACCTTTACGATCACCCGGATCTTCAACTTGATTGAAAAGCACATCGAAGGTCCTGAAAACTACAACATGATGGCCAACCAAGTTCAAGTCGGCAAGCAGGAAGGAGACAAGTAAAAAATGGCTGATTACAAGGATAATGAAATTATTTTAAACGTTCAGCACCTGCAAAAGGCTTACGGTGAACACCAAGTTTTGAAGGATATTTCCTTTGAAGTCCACAAGGGCAAGGTTATGACGGTCATCGGTCCTTCCGGTGGCGGTAAGTCAACCATGCTCCGCTGCATCAACTTGCTGGAAGATCCAACTGGCGGGGAAATTCTTTTCCATGACCAGAACATCCTGGATGAAAACTACAACATCCCCCGCTACCGGTCCAAAGTCGGCATGGTTTTCCAGCAGTTTGAGCTTTTTGAAAACAAGAACGTCTTGCAAAACTGCATGATCGGCCAGGAACTGGTTCTGAAGCGGTCAAAGGCAGAAGCCAAGAAGATTGCCCTGGAGAACCTGAAGACCGTTGGGATGGACCCATACATTGATGCTAAGCCCCGCCAATTGTCCGGCGGGCAGAAGCAGAGAGTAGCGATTGCCAGAGCCATCTCCATGAACCCGGAAATCCTCCTCTTCGACGAACCGACCAGTGCCCTTGACCCGGAAATGGTCGGGGAAGTTTTGGAAACCATGAAGAAGCTGGCCAAGACTGGTTTGACCATGATCGTGGTTACCCACGAAATGGCCTTCTCCAAGGAAGTTTCCGACCAGGTCCTCTTCATGAGCGACGGTTACGTGGCTGAGCAAGGCAGCCCGGATGAAATCTTCAACCATCCGCAAAGCGAGAAGACACAGAAGTTCTTAGCCAACTTCCGTGGCCCGCAAATTTAATTACACGCAAAAAGCAGCCTCACGGCTGCTTTTTCGTTTGCGATTTAGTTGTTTCCCCCGCGGTTAGTAAATTTTTCCGTCAAGGCAAAAGCAAAAATAACTACGATAAACAGCATGAACAGGTCAAAAATAATTGTCCATGTTTGCTGACTATCATAAACCTGCATAGTCAGTGACGAGGCCAAGCCCAGACAAGCGAATTCATTAATGATCAGCTGCAAAAAACAGACAACCTTCTACCAGGCTTGTTTTACCTTGTCTTGCTTGAATTCAAAGAAGTAAGTCCAAAGAGCGGCGACCACGATCATCACTAGCAAAAGCAGGTAGGCCAGGAAGAGCGGCCAGGAAACACTTTTGGCCACCCGGTCCATGAAGCCCAAAAAGCCATTGGCTGGTCCGGACAAGCGCCACTTGGGAGAATTGTCTACAATCAAGCACAAAGGCCAGGTAGCAAAGTAGCCATTAGCAATCAGCTGTAAAACAAAAACTTGTTAAAGACTACACATTTTTCCTAAATAAAGCGATTATAAATAAAATAGTACACCTTTAATTATAGCCAGGCAAAAGAAGACAGCGCCAGCCGGCTGGCTGACGCTGCTTAAACTGTTTGATATCGATGGGAAATTTTTAGCCTAAAACGCGAACGGCAAAGCTTGGCGTGTATGATGACACGCTGCCAGTCATCACGTTTTGGCCTGGGGCTGGAGCCATGACGTATTGGCCGCCGCCCAAGGCGATGGCTACGTGGTAGGCTGAGCCGTATGAACCCCAGAAGTAGAGGTCACCAGCTTGGGCGCTGGCCACGCTGATCTTAGTGCCGGCGTATTGCTGGGTGTAAGTAGTCCGGCCCAGGTTGATGCCGAAGTGGCTGTAAACGTATTGTACCAAGCCGGAGCAGTCAAAGCCGCTTGGCGTGGTCCCGCCCCAAACGTAAGGCACGCCCAGGAAGGTCAAAGCGTATGAAGTAATCGCGCTGGCACTGGCTGAGGCAGTTGTAGTTGCAGTTGAAGCAGTTGGTGCCTGGCTGACTGCTTGACTGCTGCTTGCTGCAGTGTTGGTGCTTGAAGTAGTGTTAGCATTTGATGCTACAGTATTAGTGTTGGTCGTAGTGGACGCACTGCTGTTAGATGCAGTTGACTGGCTTTGAGTGTTGGCACTAGTGCTGGTGTTGGAATTGCTGCTAGTGTTAATAGTAGTGCTCTTCGCCTTAGTAGCAGTCTTCTTGTCCTTTGGCGCCTGGCTGGAAGCAGTCGTGCTGGTTGATGAAGCAGTGTTAGCGCTTGCTGCAGTTGAGCTTGAGCCAGTAGTTACGCCGTTTACCCCGTAAGTAGTCATGCCAGCCCGCAAGTTTAAACTTTGGCCGATCAAGATGGTGCTGCTTGACAAGTTGTTGGCCTTCATCAAAGCACTTACTGAAACGCCGTACTTCTTAGCCAAACTCCACAAAGTGTCACCCTTTACGACCGTGTGGGTCGTTGAAGTAGTGTCAACGGTACTGGTTGAAGTGCTAGTCTTAGCAGTCTTGGTTGCCTTGGTTGACTTAGTTGGGATTTGCAGCTTCTGGCCCACGTAGATCAAGTGGCCGGAAACGCCGTTAGCCTTCTTCAAGTCGCTTACTGAAACGCCGTACTTCTTTGACAGGCCCCACAGGGTATCGTTCTTAACAACAGTGTAGCTGTCAGCCAAAGCGCTGGCCCCAGTAGTTAAAAGGGCGCCAGATGCACTCAGAGTTGCCAAAGTAGTCATCAACAGGTTCTTTTTCTTCATGAAACGTCTTTTCTCCTTTAACATGTGGTTTGATTTGATAACAGTCTATAGTATATCTTTCAATTGTTACAGGAATGTATCGGTCTGATTACAAAACTAAAAAGCGCTGCAAGTTGTCCTGTAGCGCTTTTTAAAGCTTTGTAAGCCTGTACATTCTGGAGATTTTTTCTGTAAGAAGTTTCCTGGTCTAACTTTTAATACTCGCTCCATAAGCTTTAAATTATCAAAGCTAGATGATTTCCTTGTCCTGCTGGGCCAGGTAGAGCTTCCATCCCAACTTGAAGTGGTCCTCGCGCAAGCGGCGAACCGCGTCATAGTCACTCTCTAAACTGTCGATGGCATCCCGCAGGCGCTTGTTTTCCTTGCGGATGGCGGCCAGTTCCGGGTCATTCACCACGCCCTTTAAATGAACCTTGGCGGCCAGCATGTTCCGCCGGTCTTGGAATTCTTTTTCCAAGGGGCCCAGGGCGTTCTCGTACTTGACCAGCTTTTTGTTTAAAGGCTGCAATTCCTCGTTGAGCTTGACGAAAAGGTTATAAGGCATATTAGACTTGATCCGGTTACACTCGCTGCAGGACAAAATCAGATTGTCCAGGCTGTTATCGTGCGAGACGGAGACCGGGTCCTTGTGGTCCACGCTCCGCCCCCGCCGGCCGCAGTACTGGCAGCGGTACTTGTACTTGGCCCGGATCCGCTCCCGGTCGATATAGTCAACCTCGTTTAACTGAAAGTCAACGCTGAGGCCTAAGGCCTGGAGTTTTTCCGCGAAAGGGAGTTTTCCTGGCAAAAAGAAGCTGGGATCATCCTCAGCCTTGATCACGGCCTGGTTGAAGTCTGCTCTTGGCAGCTGCTGCCTGGCCAGGACATTTCCATCATAGTCCTGCATGAGGGCCTCGTAGGACCGGCGGATTTTTAAGTCCGGCAGAGAAAAGTCCCCGCTTGCTTCCCCGTCCTTGCCCACAAAGGCATAGAGGAGGTTGGCCGCGAACAGCTTGACCACGGGATTGGGGGAAGCTGCCGGATCCAGCCCCCGCTGCCGGCAGATGTCACACAGGCTGGCCAAGCGGTCATTGACCAGGCCGGGCAGCTTGAAATGCAGGGATTCCAGTCTTAAACCGCAGCTGCTGCACTGAAACTTCATTTTTGCCTCCTTGTTTTCTTTCTTACTCGTCTCTTAGCTTTTTCCTATCATAAGGCAAAAAGCAAGCGAAAAAAAGACCCTGGCCAAAAGCCAGAGTCTTTATTGTCTGTTTAAAAACAAATTACTTGTTTTCGTCCTTAGCTGCTTGGTTCAGGAAGCTGATAGTAGCAGCAACGTGAGCAACGCGTTCCTTAGCGTTAGAAGCGTTACGTGGACGACGGTGTGGGTTGATACCCGTGTGGATATTTCTTGACATGTCTCTTCATCCTTTCATCGATTTTCGAAAATCAGTAGTCATTATACCCCTCTTTCCCCATGTTAGGCAAGCCTTTTCGGCATTTCTTTGCCCCTCCAGCCCCTTTTTAGCTAAAAGCAAGGGCAAATATCTTCTGTCAGAAATGTTAAATGAATTTAGCAAAATGTCCAAGGGAGATTTTTGCCAATTTGTCACTTCTGTTTTTTACTTCCGGTAGCGCTTGCATTATTTCAGAAATCAAAAGCAGGCTTTTGACTTTTTTGTGGCCGTGTAAAAAGTCAACACGTTTTAACCGCTTAAAAAAGGTAGCAAAGTCCGTTTTTTGTCTTCCGGAATAAATCCCTTATTTTAGCCATATAAACCGCTTTCTAAAGTCTTTTCTATTTTTTCAGCAAGCTAAAAAAGTCGGGTTTTTGACCTGCCGCGTTTCGCCAATATCTTTTCAATAACATCTGTTCGTTAATTTTGAACTGTTGAGATTTAGGGAAAAATGGTTGAAAATGGAACTACACGAAAGTAAAGTTCCATTTTCGCTTTTCGTTAACTTTACGTAAATTTTGTAAACACCATTCTAGCTGAGTAGAGGATTTTATATGGAAGCCGCCAAAAGCAAAAGTTCAAATAATTTTTTGACCACCTTAAAGAAAATTTTTAGCGACCGAATTCTGCAGATCACCATCGTGATCACCATCATCAGTCTTTTCTTTGCCCGGCCGCTCAGCGCCGACATGAACTGGCACACGATCGAGTCTGTCACGACCATGCTGGTCTTGATCCAGGTCTACAGCTACCTGCACGTTCTGGACATCATTGCCTATAAACTGGCAGCGATCGCTGACTCAACCCGGAAGCTGATCCTCCTCTTTACTCTCTTGTCCGTCTTCTCGGGCATGTTCCTGGGTAACGACATTACCTGCTTGACCATGATCCCCCTGTACTTGAACATCGCCAAGAAGTACAAGCTGCCGGAAATCCTGCCGGCCACTTTGATCGGGATGGGGGCCAACATCGGGGCGGCCTTCACCCCATGGGGCAACCCCCACAACATCTTCGTGGTCTCCAACTACCACTTAGCGCCCGCTATCTTCTTTAAGTGGACCCTGCCTTACCTAATCGTGGCCATGGTCGTCTTTCTCTGCTTCTTCTTCTTTATCCCGAAGAAGAACATCCCGACCCAGGAAGTCGTTGAAATCAACGTCAGCTGGCCAATGACGATGATCACAACGGTCATCTTCTGCTTCTTCTTCGTTGGCGTCTTCAAGTTCGTTCCAATCTGGATGCCGATGCTGGCCTCCATCATCTGGGCCTTGATCGTCAACTGGAAGATCCTGCTCCACATTGACTACTCCCTTTTGCTGACCTTCACCCTCTTCTTCGTCTTCATCAGCGACATCCAGCAGATTCCTTTTGTCGTGGCCCTGATCCACGGCCTGGTCGGCACTGAAATGAGCACTTACTGGACATCCATCCTGTCCAGCCAGGTCATGAGCAACGTGCCATCAACCATCCTGGTCGGCAAGTTCTCCAAGTACGCTGAAGCCTTGACCCTTGGTTCCAACATCGGCGGCTTCGGGTCACCAATCGGGTCCATGGCCAACATGCTGGTCATGCGGACCTTCTACGCCCACGCTTCCAAGGATGCCAAGAAGAAGTTCTTCCCGAAGTGGCTGGGCTACCAGATCGCCGGCTTGATCATCCTGTCCCTTATCGGCTGGGTCATCGTCAAGCTGAACCTGTAGTAAGATATTAAATCTCTCGCGCATCTCCTTATTGGAGGCGCTTTTTGCTTAAAAACTAGCGCTCAGTTGCCTTTTAATATATAATTTACTAAAATGGCCGGAAGCATCTGGTCAAAGTTGATTTCGCCCCTCTGGGGCCCAGAAAGGGAGGCAAAAAATGGCAGTCTGGATTATTGCTATTTTAGTCGTATTAATCGTTATTTTTTACATTTCAGCCTACAACGGCCTGCAAAAGGCCAAGGTTAACACTGAAGAGGCCTGGAGTCAGATCAGCGTTCAGCTCAAGCGGCGGAACGACTTGATCCCTAACCTGGTGGAAACCGTCAAGGGATATGCCAAGCACGAAAAGGAAACCCTGAGCAAGGTGGTTGAACTCAGAAACCAGCTGACCCAGTTGCCAGCTGACGACCACGAAGGGGCCATGCACCTGTCCAACCAAATCACTGACAGCTTGAAGACCATCTTCGCCCTGTCTGAAAGCTACCCAGACCTGAAGGCCAACACTAACTTCGCCAACCTGCAGGAAGAACTGACCAACACGGAAAACAAGATTGCCTACTCACGGCAGCTCTTCAACTCCAGCGCGGCTGTCTACAACAAGATGCTCCTGGTCTTCCCATCCAACATCGTGGCTAACATCCACCACTTCACTAAGGTTGACTACCTGGAAATCCCTGAAGAAGAAACCAAGGTACCAAAGGTATCCTTTTAAAGGCTAAGGGATCGCCATGCTATACCAACAAATTGCCCAAAACAAGCGGAAGACGGCCGGAGTCCTGGGCGTTTTCGTTTTGATCTTTGCCCTGGTGGGCGCGGGCCTGGGCCAGCTGATGTGGGGCAAGCCCCTGCCGGGCGTATTGACCGCCGGCGTCATTGCCTTGATTTACTCTTTCCTGGTCTTCCAGGATCCGGTCAATGTCGTCATGAGCATGAACCATGCCCAGCATTTAAATAAAGAGGACAATCCCCAGCTTTTTCATATCGTGGAAGACATGGCCTTAGTGGCCAATATTCCCATGCCCGAAGTCTACTTGATTCCGGACAAGAGCCCCAACGCTTTCGCGACCGGCCTGTCGCCGGACAAGTCAGCCATTGCTGTTACCCAGGGCCTGCTGGACATGATGAACAGAGAAGAGCTGGAAGGGGTCCTGGGCCACGAGATTTCCCATATCCGCAACTATGACATCCGCCTGTCCATGGTGGCCCTGGTTTTAGTCAGCGCCATCAGCTTTATCGCCGACTTTGCCCAGCGCTGTGTCTGGTTCGGCTTTGGCCTTGACCGGGACGATGATGACGACCGAGAAGGCGGCACGATTGGGATGATCATCGGCGTGATCGGGGTTATTTTCGTTCTGATCCTGGGTCCTTTGGCGGCCAGCCTGGCCCAGATGGCCCTGTCCAGAAACCGGGAATACCTGGCCGACGCCAGTTCAGTTGAGCTGACCCGGAACCCGCACGGCTTGATCAGTGCCTTAACCAAGATTGAAAACAGCCAGCCTATGCAGGCGGCCAGCAGCGCCAGCGCGTCCTTGTATATTGAGGACCCGATCAGACGGCACAGCTTAAGCCACTTGTTTGACACCCACCCAGCTACGGCTGACCGGATCAAGCGCTTGGAAAAAATGTAATTATGCAAAAAGCTTCCAGATTTTTTCTGGAAGCTTTTTAGCTCTGCCTAAATTTAAATTATATTTATCTCCCGGCTTCTATTTGCTATAATGTACGCATTAAATTGCTGCTTTTTCAAAAAAGTGTATTAGAGGGAAGAAAAATGTACGGACAATATTTTAAAAGACTGCGGAATTATAAGAAGATGACGCTAGGTGAAGCAGCAAAAGATATTACTTCAAGCCCCGCCTTGTCACGCTGGGAAAATGGTGTCGACGATATTCGGCTCAAAAAGTTTTTAGCCCTCTTAGACCGGGTTGATATCACCCCCAGGGAGTTTTTCGCATATACGGAAGTCCAAGGGAATCTAGACAACTCCTACTATGATGAACTGCAATTGCTCGTCCAGCAAAAAGACGGCCAGAGGCTTCATCAGATCTTTTTACGTCAAATCAGCAGCTTTCATCAAACAAAAGATCCAGATATTTTAGGAAAGGCAGTCGCCGCGGCCAACAGCTATTTCAGTTTGACTAAAATAAACTGTTTAACAGACGCTGACCTAAAGAGTTTTAAAGATTTACTGCTTGATAGCGAGTACTTAGATTTCAAAAGCCTGCGTTTTCTTGAAAATTCTGTTTATTTGATTGACTGCGACCTGCTCATTTCATATAACAGCAAAGTCATCCATCAGCTTAGTCACTTGGAACAGGTAGATTATGAACTGTATTTGAATGCCTGGACGGCTCTGACCAATATTGTTTTCAGCCTGATCCAACAAAAACAAAACTCTGTCGCAAGCCACATTTTGAATCAGTTGCTGACAATTGATTTGCCACAGCAAATGGCCGCTTTTAAAATCAGAATCGTTTTTTTAAAAAAATTGCTGGCTTACCGGGAAAGCGGCGATGACCGGGAAATCAATGCTTATTTAAAATCTCTAACTGAAATTGGGCTAAGCAATTTGGTAAGTGAACTTTTGGATTATTGGGATAGCGTTTACTGATGGCCATTTCTACTCAGCCTAGGCGTTACAATTTGACCTTCAAAAACCAGATTGAAACGTTCAAAATGAGGTATTAACGACTGAACGAGTACAAAGCCCGGATCTTCTTTCACCACTCGATAATAAATTTTCCTGCCTTCTTGTCTAAGCCTCTCCCTCTCATAGCTGATCATCCGGTCAACTTCTTTTACATATATATCATGTTGATGATATCTTATGCTAGCCAACTTTTTTGTAAAAGTTAGAGACATCATCTTCTTCATAGGAGAGATTTCAGACCATATCAAGTTTAAGCGTTTCCGCAATTGTTGACTTTCACTTCCCTTTTTCACGGATACTAATTGGTATGCCTCCGTGAGCGATCTCATTACAGCGTATCGCTCATCTACTGAGCTCCCTGAACCGTAAATTGGGAGAATATCGCTACCTTGAGACAGAACAGCGGTAAAATAGGTCGGTATTTGATAGTTATTAATTACTTTTACCAGTATTACTTCTGTATCTACCGTATCTTTTAGTCCTAGATAGATTTTGTACAAATCCTTAGGCAAGGATTTAGGAATTATCTTAAATGCAGTTACCGAGTTTTCCTTAATACCTAATCCATACTTGATAATGAATCTTGAAATACTGTCTCTTTCAATCAATTCGTTAATGGAATGAAGCAAAGCTTCATTTACAGTTGATCCACTTGCATAGCCACTATCAGAAGCATACTGGTAGGCATGATTGTTTATCGAAACACCATCGTCTATGAAATTAACGTCGCTTAAAAAGGATGGATAATAGACTTCTTTTGAACTTTCGATATCGACAAAAGAATCTACTGTCAGCTTTGTGTTTTTTGAAAGTTGATTTAAAGCTGGATCATCCAAAAAATCGAGATCTTGTTCCATAATCTGCGACACAAGCACTCGCTGCTTAGCCGAATGTGTCTGCGAGTTATAAAATAAATGCTCTATACTCTCGAATTCAGCTCCTAATACGGGCATATGATTCATCCCTTTGCCCATTCCAACGGAAACTTGTTGCTTTTTTGAGTCACTTAAAATACACTGAACGGTTTGCAAGGCTAGATTAGCAGAAACCCACATTCTATAGTCAGCAGTTAAATGCAGTCGATTGATTAACTCAAGCCAATTAGTATGTGCATCAGCATCTGGCATTTCTCTCTCAATTTGCAAATCTTTCCCTCCATAAAATAAAAGATCACGCAATATTGGCTTTCCTAAAAGATGCCATTAACCGTGATCTTTTTACTCTACTTAACTACTTCTGTTTTAACATTGTTTACTTGGTCAGATAAGTCTTTCGGACTGCTCATTAAAGCGTCGAAGAAGTTTAATTCTTCATCATTTAAGCCTTCCACAAGAATTGGTCCGCCTTTCGTTAATTCAGTTCTAGTACGTCCCATATCGCAACACCTCCTTTCTAGATAGCCATTTCTCAATTAGCCGATGAATAACGCCTCAGCCCCCATTGCCAAAACTTGGCCGAGATCCAGTAAAGGATGGGCAGAAAAGCCAGAAGATATATGAGCAGGCTTTTCCCCCGTCCTAGCAGCCAGTCCACTGGCAAATTGCTGACTAGCAAAAGTGGAATGATCCAGGTAAAAAGCTGTTGAATGACTCGCGGAAAAATCTGTTTCGGCCGTCCGGCTAAGCTAACCAAATCTTCTACAATCCCTCCCAAAGCCGTCAGTCCTTCAAACCAAAAGAGCAAGGTTAGGCACAATTGGTTCAAAATGAAAATCAAGGCTGCGGGTAAGACGATCATGCAATTGATCAACATAATCTGGCCAAAACTAGCCCCTTCACGAGTAAGGTAATAAGCCAGTAATCCAAGCGAAAGCAGCAAGTTGAAAAAACTTGGAATATCCAAACTTCTGCCAACTGCCAGCCAGTAACTCGAACTGGGCCTAACCAACAGATAGTCGAGATTACCTTCAAGGATGTCTTCACCCAGTCCTTCATGGCCTAAAATGAAAAACAAATTGTAAAGATAGGTCGCGCTATTCATGAAACTGATCATGACGTAGTAGCGGTTCGCTGTCCAGCCAGCCAAGTTCTCACGCTGACTAAAATAAACTTGCCCCGCAAGCAGCTCAATCAACAGAAAGACAGTTGCCAAAAGAAAAGTAATAATGCTAGTACCACGGTAAATCATAAACTCAGCTAAGCTTTGCCGCCAAATAGCCTTGATCTTTCTCATGCTCCTGCCCCCTCAAAAGTTTTAATACCTTTTTTGAACAACGCTTTTCCCAGCAGCACGCTAAGAAGCAGCCAGCAGCAAACGGCCAGGCAATTTGTGAAAAAATCTCGCTGGTCTGTTGTTCCCGTCAACAAGCGCGCTGGAAAATCCGTCACCAAGGAAAAAGGGTTGTATTTCAAATACTGGTAAACCGGGCCCAATAAATTCAAAGGAAAATATAATCCTCCTAGCAAGAGGTAAACTGCGTTAATTCCGCTTCTAAGCGGCCACATATTGATCAACCAAAAGCTGAGCATAGCCAGGACCATCATCAAACTGAAAAACATCAGACTGCTCAAAAGAAGGTAAATCAAGAGCAAAAACACTGGTCCAGCGCTTTTTACCAAGAACAGAAGCAAGATCAAATACAACAGCAATAGTGGCGTCTGCAGGCCTAAATTGTAATTGAACAGGTACCAGTACAAGGATAAAGGTCTCGTTAAATAGAGGGAAAGATTCCCAGATTCGACCATGTCCGCGAATTGGAAAACCGGCCCGGTTGTAAAAATTAAACTGATCAAATTGGTTGCCAGCAGATAACGGGCCATTTGCTGAAAGTTGCCGGACTCTGCCAAGATAAACTTCCACATTAAAACTGTAACCAGCAGACTCGCCAATTGCAGGACCAGCTTCATGATCATATTAGCCCGGTAGATCAAACTGTTCTTCAAACCAAGATAATAAACAGGCAGATATCTTTTCATTGTTTCTCTCTTTGATATATTTTCAAGATAACCTCTTCGGCTGATATTCCACTTTTGCTTAAAGAAATGATCTGTTCCGGCTGGAATTTTTCCATCTTCACAAAAAGCTGCTGAGGATCATGAATGATTTCTTCCCGCACGTCAGTCTGGTCATTGATCCAATACTTCAAGCAATAGCTATCGGATTGATCGATCTGAAGAGGCAACTTATTCAAGCTGTCATTAAAAATCAACTCTCCTTTGCTCAAAATCAGCAAACGCTGGGCTAAGGCCTCAATATCACGGACATTGTGCGAAGTTAAAATAATCGTCGTCTGATGCAGTCTGTTTTCAGTTTTTAAAAAATTGTAGATTTTTTCCTGCGTTAATAGGTCCAGGCCAATGGTTGGTTCATCCAGAAACAGGTAGCTTGGTTCATGGATCAAGGAACAAGCAAGTTCACAGCGGATCCGCTGGCCCAAAGACAATTTGCGGACCGGCGTTTTTACGATCTCGCCAATATCCAGTAAATCGCACAACTCCCGCAATCTGGCTTGATAATGGTCTGGCTTTAATTGATAAATAGCCGCCAGCATATTCAAAGTATCAACAGCAGGTAAGTTCCAGGACAGCTGCGACTTTTGCCCAAACATGACCCCAATTTGCCGCAACAGCTTCTTTTGACGACTTCCCGGAATGAGTCCCGCTACTTTCACGCTGCCACTGCTTGGCTGAATAATCCCTGTCAGCAGTTTGGTCAATGTCGTCTTTCCTGCTCCATTTGGGCCAATCAGGCCAATAATTTCACCATCTTTTATAGTCAAATTCAGATCTTTCAGAGCAGGCACCAGCTGGTATTTCCGGTGGAAGATATCCTGCAAAGCTCCCTTTAATCCCGGTTCCTTGCTAAAAGTCCGATAATCAAAAGAAAGCTGGTCGATTTCAATCACTTTTCTCCTCCTCATATGTCGTTAATAATTGTTTAACATTCTAGCGTTCAAACTGTTCCTGCATCCTTACTTTTCATATTTGAAAATTCCTGTTTTTTCATGCAAAAACCGCTGAACTTACAGTTCAGCGGTTTTCTATTTTCATAAATTGATGCCCTGCTGGCGGAAGAGCTCCTTGCGCTTGGCCGCCGGCGACATCCCGTAGTACTTTCCAAATTTTTCATAAAAGAAAGACTTGCCCCGGTAGCCAACCAGGCCGATGATCTGCTTGATCGACAGGTCTGGCCGGGCCAAAAGGCGGACGGCTGCCTCCATCTTCTGCTCGTCAACCAGCTCAATAAAGCTCTGCCCGGTCTTCTTTTTGACCAGGTCGGAAAAATAGTTGGGACTGAGCTGGTAGTAAGCCGCGGCATCCTTCACGCTGGTCGAGACATAGTTTTCACTAATATAGCGGCGGATCTCCCGCTCACTCAAGCTGCCCACTTCATTTAGTGCCCGCAAGGCCAGAGCCAGGGCAGTTAGCAGCTGGCTTTTGAGCAAGACTGAAGATACAGAATCGCTAGTCTGGTACTCATTCAAGGCCGCCAGGAAAGCCGCCCCAGCTGGCCCGTCAACCGCCACCCGGCCGTGGGTCCCTACTTCTTCAGCTTCTCCCAGCATGAGATCCTTTTTCAAGTCTTTCACTGAAAAAGCTTCTGGCAAGACAAGCTGGACTAGGAGCCCCTCTTTCAGACTGGCCTTGCAGTCCTGGCCAGCTGCCAGGAGGAACCAGTCACCGGGCTTAACCTGCCACTTTTGCTGGCCAGCCCGGAAGCGCCCCGTCCCCGCTAAAAGCAGCAAGGCAGTCAAAGAGTCATTCTTCCAGCCTTCAGCCTTGTCGCCTAGTAAAACAAACGTACAGGCCGCGGTCTGCCCCTTCCCCTTGCTCAGCGGCAGGGTGGCATCCCCCGCTTCCTGCAATTTTTTCTGCAGCTTGGCAATTTCAGTCATCAGCTCTCTCCTTTCCAGCAAAAACTTATCTTCTTTTTATCCTATACTGGATCTTACCAGATTTTACCGCTTGCCGGCCAATTTTTTCTCCCGCCAGCGGGCCCAGATGGCCAAAAGCAGAGACAGGAAGACCAGGATAAAGGCCGCCCAGAAAATCGCGTGAATAGCCCCGTAGAGGATATTCTCCATCTGGACCAAATCCTGCTTGGGCAGGCTGGCCCGGGTCTTGGCGTCTGATAAGTGGTTGAGCATGGACAAAGTGATCTTGCCTCCGCTAGCCTTGACCCCTTTAGCCAAGTGCTCATTCAAGATGACCCCGAAGACGCTGGAAGAAATCGCCATGGCCAGCATCCGGATCAGGTAGGAGAAGGAAGTAGCAACTGGCACGTCCTGGCTTTCCGCGTCTTCTTGCACCTTAACCTGAAGCTGGTTGAACATGACCCCGTGGCCCCAGCCCTGCAGCATCCCAGCCAGCAAAATCCCCCAGTAAGGGAAATAGCACGGGGCCACGGCCATGGCCAGGTAGCCTGCCGCCAAAAGCCAGCAGGTGGCCAGCATAACCTGGTAGGCTGACCAGCGCCGGCGCATTTTCTCCACGGACAAGGAGCCCAGCATGTCGGTAAAGGCTCCGGGAATCTGGGTCATCCCCCCGACCAGAGCAGTCGTGGCCATCAAGCCTTCAGCCCACATCGGCGCGTAGACGCTGTAAGCCGACATGGCGGCCCAGATCAAAACGAACAAAGTAAAGTCGACCACCAGGGGGATATTTTTGAACAAGCGGCCTGGAATAATCGGGTCCTCCGCCCGGCGCTCAATAATGACCAAAAGTCCGATGAAAATCAAGGCCGCCGCGAAGATCAAAAGCGCCGTGGCCAGACTGGCTGAACCCACCAGCTGGGTCCCCAATAAGAGGGCCACCACCCCAAAGGACAGGAAGATGGCCCCGCCTAAGTCGACCCTGCGAACTGGCCGGTCTTTTTTCTCATCCAGGAAAAAGATCTGGATCAAAACGATGGAAATCAAGGCCACCGGGATGTTGATATAAAAGACCCAGCGCCAGGACAGGGCATCAACGATCCAGCCCCCAAAGAGCGGTCCTAAGATGGTGGCCGTGGTGAAGAAGGCAGAGACCATCCCCAGCACCTTTAGGCGCTTGTGGGCGTTTGGATAAAGGTCAGAGTAGATAATATAAGGGAGCGACACCATCCCCCCGTTGCCGATCCCGGCCAACAGGCGGAAGGTTAAAAGAAAGGACATCTGCTGGGCGCAGCCCTGAAGCAGCGCCCCCAGCAAGAAGCAGGCAGCCGCGAGCTGGTAGGCCAGCTTGTTCCCCCGCCGCTCGCCCAATTTACTCCAAAGAGGCGTGGAAACAGCCGTCCCCAATAAGAAGATGGCCACTAGCCAGCCGGTATACTCAATCCCGTGCAAATCGGCAATGATCCGCGGCAAGGCGGTGTTGATGATCGTGTTGTCCAGGCCGGACATGACGTTTGACAACATCAAGGCCACGGTAATTACTCGTCTTCGTTGATCTGACATTTTTCTCTCCCACTAAAGTCTAAAAGTCTGTAATTTTAGGATACAGCTAAAAATTTTTTCGTTAAAGCTACTTCACAGATTATTTTAAGAAAAGTGCTATAAATCGGCATTTTCAATCAGTTTGGACAAAGTTTGAATTAGACAGGCATTAGCAAATCCAATATACTAAAATAAGAATCAATTTGACGAATCAACGGGGTGCCGGAAGGCTGAGATGATACCCATGGAACCTGGCCAGGTAATGCTGGCAAGGGAAAATGCTGCTGCTTATGGTCACCCCAGTTTTGAGGTGACTTTTTATTTTGCAAGCAGAACTGACAATTGACCACTTAACTTTTTCCTACGGGGACCGGGAGGTCATCCGCGACCTGTCCTTAACCCTGCCGGCGGGGACTTTTTCCCTCTTGATCGGGCCGACCGGCTGCGGCAAGTCGACCCTGTTGAAGATCATGGCCGGCCTCTACCCGAAATACGGGGGCCAGCTGACCAGCGGGCAGGTCTCTTTGGGCGGGCGGAGCCAGGCCATGATGTTCCAGGAAGCCGGCGAGCAGTTTACCATGGCCACGCCTAGAGAAGAGATTATTTTTGCCATGGAAAACCTGGGCAAAAGCAAGACAGAATTTGCGGACCGGCTGAAGCTGGCCAGCGAATTCGCGGAAATCGACTCTCTTTTAGACCAGAAGATCGTAACCATGTCCGGCGGGGAAAAGCAGCGGGTAGCCTTGGCCGTCCTGGTCGCCATGGACGTGGATCTTTTCTTACTAGATGAGCCTTTTGCCAGCGTGGATCCGGCGGCCCGCCGCTTCTTGATTGGCCGCTTGGCCAAGCTGAAAGAGCAGGGCAAGACCATCATCATCACTGACCACCTTTTTGACGACTACCAGGGCAAGGTGGACGGGGTCTACCGCTTCAAAGGCGAGCAAGTGGACTTATTGACTAAGGATGAACAAGCGCTTCTCCTGGCTACTGAGCCAATCGGCCTGCACTTCCCCCTACCAGAGAACGAGCCAGCGGCTTTTGTCATGAAAAATTTCGCCATCAAGCAAGGCCGGCCTTTGCTTGAGCAAAAAGAATTATCCATCCCCAAGGGGAAGGTGACCTTGATCACGGGGCCAAACGGTAGCGGGAAGAGCTCCCTGTTTAAGGCCATGACCAAGTTGCTGGACTACCAGGGGTCTTTGACCTGGAAGGGCAAGGAAGTGGCCAAGCTCAAGGAGCGGACCTACTTCCAGCATGTAGCCCAGATTTTTCAAAATGCAAGTGACCAGTTCATGGCCATCACCGTCAAAGAGGAGCTGGCTTTGAGCCAAAAGCACGCTTCCCCCTACTTCACTCCGGAAGTCTTAGACCAGGCCTTGGCTGACCTGGATTTGGCCGACCACATGGACCAGGTGGTCTACTCCTTGTCGGGCGGGCAAAAAAAGAAGCTGGAGATCCTCTTGATGCTTTTGTCGGGCCAGGAAGTGCTCTTGATCGATGAGCCTTTGAGCGGCCTGGACCAGAAGTCGATTGAGCAGGTCGTGCAGCTTTTGCAAAAGTGCCAGGAAAAGAGCGGGCAGACGATCCTGCTGATCAGCCACCAGTTCTACGGAATCAGCACTTGGTGCGACTACCACCTGCGTCTGGCCGGCAGAGAGCTGGCTTTTGTCCAGGATTAGGAGGAGAAAATGACTAAAAGCAAAATGAATCCCAGCTTGAAATTCCTGCTGATCTTGATTATTTCACTGGAGTTATCTTTTAAGGTCAGCCTTTTCAGCAATGTCATCGTTATTGTTTTATCATTAGCCTATCTCTTATACCGGCGGATCAAGCCTAAGGCCCTGGGCGGGATGCTTTTGGCAACGGGCTTAGCGGCAATTACCGTCTTTTCTTCAGGCTACATCTTCAGTGACCACCTCGACCTCTGGTATGCTTTGGACATCTCCAGCCGGGCCTTCGTATATACCTTCGCCACGGCCTGCCTGACCATTTCAACCACGGCAGAAGAGATGGCCCGGTCGCTAGAGCAGAACCTGCACTTGCCGAGCAAGTTTGCTTATGGAACTTTGGCGGCTTTGAACATCATTCCCCGCATGCAAGCCGCGGTCAAGCAGATCCGGGTGGCAGGGATGATGCGGGGAGTCTACCTCTCCTTTTGGTCCCCGGTCCTCTACTTTAAGGCGATTTTGGTGGCTTTAAACAGTGCCGACAACCTGGCCCAGGGGATGGAGTCCCACGGCTACCGCGAAGGCGCTCCGCGGTCCGTGATCGTTGAGGTGCCGCTAACTAACAAAGATTGGCTGCTCTTTATTATTGCGGTTCTTCTTTTGAATCTGGGCGCTTTTTTACTCCCGTAGAAATTGTAAAAAATTTTATTAAAAAGTTATAAACGCCAATTGCAAGAATAAATTGAACACTTACCATAACATCTGGCAGATTTTGACTATCTACGCCGGTAAATGCGGTCAAGTTCGGTGTCAAAGTACTCTTCTGGAGTCTTGTAGTTTAAGATC